>Ga0164243_10000593_pt1 | contig 65110 bp, 64 predicted proteins | sample OricompcompostOP_FD_108781 | JGI IMG/M metagenome (GOLD analysis project Ga0164243, IMG submission 108781) | Organic Plus compost microbial communities from Emeryville, California, USA - Original compost - Organic plus compost (OP) | ecosystem: Engineered > Solid waste > Mixed feedstock >... | reverse complement strand
CGCCGCCGCTGCCGCCGCCGCGCCCGACCTGACCGGCCGGCCCGGCATATCCCATGTCGCGAGGGGCTTCCCCTTCCGCCCCTGTCGCTTTAAGGCCCCGCGCAGCACCTGCTGGGGCGTCGCCAAGTGGTAAGGCACCGGTTTTTGGTACCGGCATTCGCAGGTTCGAATCCTGCCGCCCCAGCCAAATCAGAAATATCGAGCCTTATCAGACTTCGGCGCGCTCGGCGGCTGTGGGCCAGCAGTGTGGGCCAGGTCTGTCTCCCGAACGCATTTTCCCAAAAAAAAAAGAATTTGCTGGCCTCAAGCAATTGAATCGGCTGGACAAATGTTATCCGAATTAACTTGAGTTACCCCCGAGTTGCGGATCCTGGCCAGTAACCCTGTTTCGCACCCGGCTGTTCTGGATGGCTGATGGGAAGGCTCCATCACTCAGCTGAGCCTCACCGCTCACTCTCGAGGTCGCGCATCGCCCGCGAATGCCGCATACAGGTTTCGACCGATCGGCATCGAAAGGGGGATCTCATGCACATCTGGACAAGGACTGCCTCGGCCCTGAATCTCCTGCTGCTCGCCGTTCTCGGCGTTCCCCTCCCGGCCCAGGCGCAGGCGCCCGCCGCGCCCGCGTCCGCGGCGCAACCCTGTGACCGCGCCTGTCTCACCGGCCTTCTCACCCGCTATATCGACGCGCTGGCGGCGGCCGATCCGTCCCGGCTGCCGCTCGCGCCGAACGTGCGCTTCACCGAGGATTCGCAGCAGAAGCAGCTCGGCGAGGGGCTGTGGAGGTCGGTGACCGGCAAGGGCGGCTTCCGCCAGGACTATATCGACACCGCCCGCCAGATCGCCGCCACCCATGTCGAAATGCGGGAGGGGCGCAATCCGGTGCTGTTGTCGGTGGTCCTGCGCGCAGAGAGCGGGCGGATCGCCGGCATTGAGACCCTGGTCCGCCGCATCACGCCCAATTCGCGTTTCCAGCCCAGGGTGCTCGGCGCGCCGATCCGGGGCATGAACGATCCGATCCCGGAGGGAGCACGCCAGTCGCGGGACTCGATGATCCGGACGGCGCTCACTTATGCGGAAGGGCTCCGGATCGGGAACTTCACCGACGCGGGCGCCCCCTTCGCGGACGGCGCCCATCGGGTCGAGAACGGAGTCATCACCGCCGGCGAAGGCTGCGGCCGCCCCGATTGCGGCCTCTACACGCAGAATATCATGGTCCACCCCGCCATCCTCGCCAGCGTCGCCGCGGTCGACGAGGAGAATGGGACGGTGCTCTTGTGGATGAACTTCGGCGACACCGGCTCCTACGAGCCCGACCACGCCCTCGTCACCCTGGAGGCCTTCAAGGTCTGGGGCGGCAGGATCCACGCGATCCACGCCTTCTTCACCACCCTCCCGGAAGCGACCGCCCGCTTCTGGCCCTCCTCGGACCCGCTCCCGCGGCCGTGAGGAGGCCCGTCGGATAAGCCCACCTCACCCACCGTCGCCCCGGCGCAGGCCGGGCCCAGGCTGCACTGGGGTCGGAAGTCCGAATCGATCCCGTTGAAGAAATCCTGTCGCGTCCTTCGACGTCTCGCCCCGCCATTGTCCTCCGCCCCCGCCATGCCGATATCTTCCTCATGTGTGTCCTGGCCTTCGCCTGGCGGGCCCATCCGCGCTGGCTGCTGGTCGCCGCCGGCAACCGGGACGAGCTGCACGCCCGCCCCGCCGCGCCGCTCGGGCGCTGGGAACATCCTGACCATCTGATCGCCGGCCGGGATCTGCAGTCGGGCGGCACCTGGCTCGGCGTGTCGGAGCGGGGGCGGTTCGTGGTGGTCACCAATTTGCGCGGCTTCGGCGCGCCGGAGCCGGGCCGGGTCTCGCGCGGGACGCTGGTCGCCGATCTGCTGGCCGGGGAGGGGGCCTTTGCCGATCCCGACCGCGCCGGTCTTTCCGCCTTCAATCCCTTCAACCTGATCGTCGCCGACGGGGCGGAGGCGCGCTTCCTCACCAACCGGCCGGGGCCCGTGCGCAGCCGCCTCGCGCCCGGCCTTTACGGCCTCTCCAACGGCCCGCTCGACGAACCCTGGCCCAAGACGCTGCAGCTCAAGGCCGCGCTGCTCGACTGGATCGTGCGCGGGGCCGAGGCGCCCGAACGCCTGCTCGATCCGCTGCGGGAAGAGCATCTGCCCGATCTCGGAATCCCCGCCGAAATCCCGTCCGACGTGCCGCAGGAGCCGGCCCCGTCTCCCATCTTCATCCGCAATCCGGTCTATGGGACGCGCTGCAGCACCGTCGTCGCCGTGGATCGCGACGGCCGCGGCTTCATCGTCGAGCGGCGCTATCGGCCGGACGGCGCGGCCGAAGGCGACACCGCGCTCGATTTCGCCTGGCCCGCGCCCTCCGCCCGCTGAGCATGCGGCCCGTCACTGGCCCGCCGCATTCCCCTTCGCCGTCGCCGCCAGATAGCCGGCGATCGCCTCCACCTCGGCGTCGCTGAGCTCGGCCTTGCGAAAGCTCGGCATCGCGCCGCTGCCGCTCCGCACGAAATAGAGCAGGACCTCGGCGCCGAGGTCGCTGCGCAGCTCCAGCGCGGCCGGCCTGTCGCCGCCATATTTGGTCGCCAGCGCCATCGTGCCGGGCAGCATCGGCGCCCCGTCGTCGCCGGGGCCGGCGGCATGGCAGGGCGCGCATTTCCGCTCGAACGGCAGGCGGCCGGGATGGTCGGCCCTGTAGCGCAGCGGCCGGGCTTCCGGCGCCGCGATCGCGGCGGCGTCCCGGCTTGCGGCCGGCACCGGCCCCTGGGCAAGGTTCGCCGTGGCGGCGATCGCGGCCAAAGCGCCCGCGCCGGCGAGCGCGGCAAGGCGGAGCCTCTTCATTTCCGGAACCTCCTCGGCCAGATGCCGCCGCGGCCCGGCGCGATGATCCCGTCCGGATCGATCGCATCCTTCAGCTGCTCGTGGAATCGGCGCAGCGCATGGCCGTTGAAGCTGTAGGTTGCCGCCACTTCGTCCTGGTAGATCGGCGCCGCGCGATAATCGCCCCATCCATGTTCGGCCGCCACCGCCACCGCCTTCTTCATCGCGCGGTGGACCATCGCATTATGCTCGGGATCGCTGCGTTTCACCGACGGCGCGAACACCATCTGGAAGGCGAAGCTGTGCCAGTAGAGCGGCGCGGTGGTCGCGTTGAAATAAGGGGGGAGGGGGAATTCGCGCAGCGCATCGCCCAGCACCCGCTGCATTGCGAACACCGCCTCGCCGCTGCGGGGCAGGATCGGGAAGAATCCGACATGCCCGTCGTCCCGCACGATCCGCCAGATGCCGAGGCTCGGCACCCCCAGCGCGCCATAGCGCCGGATGCCGGTGCGATAGGGCTGGGTGGTGTTGCGGAGCTGCTCCTCGGTCGCCGGCAACGGGAAATGATCGCCCTCGATCGCCTGGGCGCCCGGAATGTCGGACAGGATCCGGTCCCGCGCATGCTCCCAATGCGCCCTGGTCGCCGCTTCCGGCCCGAAGAACTGCAGGTCCACCTGCCAGCTCGGCAGGCCCGCCGCGCTCGCCGCCGCGTCCATCTCCGCATCCGAAGGGCCGCCCTTCCTGGTCGCCAGCGCGGCGAAATCGGGCCTGGCCATCAGCGCCTGCAGCGGGCTGCCGTAAACCGCCTCGCCGCACAGGCCGCTGTCGGACAGATAGTTCACATGCTCGACCAGCTTCACGAAATCCCGGCGGCGCGGGACGGTGATCAGCCCGGTGCGATAATGGTCCGGCATCGGCAGCAGCCGGAATCCCATCTTGGTGACGATCCCGAAATTGCCCTGGGCGAACAGGCCGGCGGGATCGGGCCCGAAGCCGTAGCGATATTCCTGCCAGGTCGCCGAACCGGGCAGCGCGCCCATGCCGGTCCGCATCAGCTCGCCGTTGGGCAGCACCACTTCCATCCCGCAGCTCGCACCGAAATGGTCGCGATAGAAGGGCATGGTGTAGCCGATGCCGCGTTCCAGCGCGTTGCCGATCGGGCTGCCCCAGCCCGGGTCGGGGCAGTCGATCATCACCTTGAGGCCGCGCTCGCTGATATGGCGATAGAGGTCGAAATAGCTGACCCCCGGCTCGACCAGCGCGAAATGGCGCCTGTCGTCCACCTCCAGCACCCGGTTCAGCCGCTTGAGGTCGAGGACGACGCTGCCGGTGACGTTGGGCGACGGCCCGCCGTAGCCGAAGTTCTTGCCGGTCGAGATCGGGAACAGCGGCACCTTGTGGCGCGCGGCGATGCGCACGATCGCCTGCACCTGGGCGACGTCGGCCGGCGCCACCGCGGCCGACGCGCGCCGTTCCTCTGCCGTGTCCCATACGGGCGAGAAGCTGTCGCGATAGGGGCCGAGGTCCTCCTCGCCGGTCCACACCCAGTCGGCACCGATCGCGCCGCGGAACTCCTCGATCAGCCGGGAAAAGCCGGCGGCATCCATGTCGGGCGGAAGCACGGCCATCGGATCAGGCCCTCACGCTCGGATGCACCGGCGCGATCACCCAGCCTGTCGCCGACCGCCCGTCGCTCCCGCGCCCCGGCAGCTCGCGCCGGTCGACCACCCGCCGCCCGCGGTCCCAGGCCAGCCGCTCGAGCACGAACAGCGCATCCGGTCCGGTGATGCCGCCGATCACGAAGCCGGGCCTGCGCCACAGCGGATCGATCGTCCGGAACCAGATGTCGGTCACGTCGCCGTCGAACCCATGCACCCTGGGGGCGAGCGCCGCGCCCATCTGCACCTCGCCGAACCGGCGGTCGATCAGCACCGCGTCGAGCCCGGCCGGCCAGCCTTTCGCCCTGGCCGGCGCCGCCGCCGGCACCAGCACCGGCAGCGCCGCGCTCCACTGCAGCAACGTCCGGCGGCTGATCATCTCCGGTCCTCCCGCTTCATCATCATCTCCTCGGCGAGCAAGGGGGCATGGGGGCCGCGCTGGCCGATCGGCGCCGTGAGATAGGCGCCGATCGCCGCCAGTTCCTCGTCGCCGATCTCGGTCGGCCGGAACGGCGGCATCCAGGCGATGCCGTTGCGCATGAAATAGGCGATGGCTTCGGGCGACAGGTCGGTGCGGTCCTCCAGCGCCGGCGGCACCGCGCCTTCATATTTCGTCTGGAGCGCCAGCGTCCCGGCGAGGCGCGGGTCGGGCGCGTGGCAGGCGGCGCACCAGCGGGCATAGGCCGCCTTGCCGGCCCGGAGCTTCGGCGCCGTTTCGCCGCCCCGTTCGCTCGTCGCCTCGGCCGCTCCGAACGCCAGAGCGATTGCTGCTGCGGCGAGACCCGCCTTCACCGCCGCTCTCATGCCGGCCTCCCGTCGCGCAGGTGGCGCGGCCATATGCCGTAGCGGCCGGCCGACAGGATTCCGTTGGGGTCGAGCGCGTCCTTGATGCGCTCGTTCACCCGCCGCAGGATATTGTCGTTGAAGCTGTAGCTGCCCATCACTGCATCGGCGAAGGCGGGCGGGCAGCGATATTCGCCCCATCCGCGCTCGGCGCAGATGCGGATGATCTCCAGCACCTTCTCGCGCAGCGCCTTGTTCCTGTCCTTGTCCTTGTAGACCGGCACGGCGGCGAACAACACGAAGGCGCGGGTCCAGCAGGTCACTGCCGGGCTGAACATGAACAAGGGCACGTCGAGGCGCGTGCAGGCCTGGCGCATCACCCGATTGGCTTCGACGAAGCCCTTGCCGCTGCGCGGGATGATCGCGGAAAACCAGATGTGCCCGTCGCTCGGGTTGAAATCGCCGAACCCGCGCGATCCGACCGCGAAAATCTCCATGCTCGGGATGCCGAACCGCGCCTTGGACACCGTCTTCAGATCCTCGGCCGACAGCGGCAGCCTGACGAACTGGTTCTCGCGGAAGGCGGCGGCCTCGAAAGGGGCGAAGCGCTCCTTCACATGCTCCCATTGGGCGCGGATCACTTTCTCCGGCCCATAGAAGGTCAGCGATCCGCGCCAGGCCGGAAGCCCGGTCTCGCGCACCAGCCGCTCCATCTCCTCGGGCGCCGGTATCTCCTGGAACATCATCGGATTGCCGCGCGTCAGCACCGGCGAGGTGATCGACGGCATGCCGTTGAAGATGTTGCCATATTCCAGCTCGTTGAACAGATCGACGAGCGGCTCGATGTCGGCGAAGCGCTGGAGGTCGACCGAACAGTTGAGATAGGCCTCGGGCTGCGGGAACAGCCAGAATCCCATCTTGGTCACCACGCCCAGCGAGGATTGGCGGAACAGCCCGTCGAGGCAGGGGCCGATGCCCATCCGATATTGCTGCCAGGTCTGCGATCCCGGCATCGCGCCCATGCCGGTGCGCAGCAGCTCCCCGTCCGCCAGCACCGCCTCGATCCCGCACACGGCTTCCCAGTGGCCGCGATAGGGCGCCGCGGTATAGCCGCCGCCGGAATCCAGCGCATTGCCGACCATGCTGCCCCAGCCCGGATCGGGCACGTCGATCCACAGTCTGGATCCGGTCTCCTGCAGATGGCGGTACATGTCGAAATAGGAGACCCCGGGTTCGACGAGGCAGGAGGCATTGCCCTCATTGACCTCGAGGATGCGGTTCATCCTCTTGAGGTCGAGCACCACGCTCCCGGACAGCACCGGCGCCGGGCCGCCGTAACCGAAATTCTTGCCGGTCGAGATCGGATAGAGCGGAATGCCCCGCTCATTGGCGATGCGCACCACCGCCTGCACTTCCTCGACATTCGCAGGCGCCACCGCGGCGGAGGCGAGCCGCTCCTCCGGCTCGTCCCACAGCATCGAATAAAAGTCGCGATAGCTATGAAGCTCCTCGGGCGCGGAAAACACCCAGTCAGCGCCCACCACCGCCCGCATCGCCGCCAGCCCATCGGCCAGCGCCCCGGCCCGCACGCCCGCCATACACCCGTCCCCTCGAATCTTATACGATCGTATAAGGCGTCCGGGAGACGGTCAAGCAAGCGAAGGGAAAGGTCCTCCCCACGGCTCCGTGGGAGGCGCGCGAAGCGCGGTGGTGGGGGCCTTCAAATCGAAGGGCCTCCTCCCGCTACCCCGTCAGGGCCGCCCGGGCGAACGGCACCAGATATCCCAGTTCATCCAGCCCGCTTCCGCCGCTGTGGATCCGCGGCGGCGGCCCCAGCACCGCGGCCGAAATGAACCGCAGCCGCGCCCGCAGCGCATCCTCCGGCAGCTGCGGCACCAGCGGCGCCATCGTCGCCAGCAGCCGCGGCACGAACTCGTCCATCGCGCCCAGCACCTTGGCCTGCAGCGCCGGCTCGCCGTGCGAAGCGATCTCGTCCAGCACGATCAGCGCCCGCCCGCCCGGCGTGAAGGCGGCCGGGTGCAGCATCGGCTCCAGCCAGGCGTGCAGCAGTTCGTCCAGCGTTCGTCCCGCCATCCGCTCCGGATCGATCTTCCGCCATTCGGCGAGGATCGGATCCAGGTTCAGCGAACACAATTCGTCGAGCAGCTTCAGGATGCTCTTGAAATGATAGGTGACGAGCGTCGGGTTCAGCCCCGCCCGATCCCCGATCCGCCGCACCGACAGGGCATTGACCCCCTGCTCCACCAGGATCCGCTCCGCTGCCGCCAGCAACCTGATCCGCGTACTCGCTTCCACCCGACTCCCCCAAAATCTCCTCCCCGGCGGTTGCCGGGGAGGGCGACCACCCGAAGGGTGGTGGAGGGGTCCCCTTTCTTCTGCAAGCAGGAAAAGAAGCGCCTGTCGAAGCCCTCCCGTGGGGAGGACCGGATCGCCCCCATCCGACACACCGTCCTTCCGCCGGGCCGGGCGCCCCTGGCCGGCTCCCGCGCACTCTCGCATCCCCCGCCGGGATCGGATAGCATCCCGTCCAGGCCGGCGGAGACCGGCACCAGGGGCAAGAGGATGGACGCGATGGAGCAAGCCCAGGATCTGGTGGAGCGCCGGCCCGGCCCGCCGATCGGCATCTACACCTCGCACATGCACGGGGAACGGACCAGGGTCGAGGTCTTCACCCGCATCCCCGACTACACCTTCTGCACCGTCGCGCTCGGGCGGATGGAGCTCATCACCATGCGCTGCGGCACCGTGTCGATCCGGCGCGAGGCGGAGGATGTGCGCGCCCGCTGCAACGGCATGTCCACCTTCATCCTCCAGATCCGCGGCCGCAGCAGCTTCAGCCATTACGGCAACCAGATCGCGCTGGACGAAGGCGACATCACCTTGTGCAACAACAGCGCCCAATATGATCTGCGGCTGGACGGGACGAGCGAGGTCATCCTGTTCCGCGTGCCCACCGTCATGGTCAACGACACCATCCCCCGCGCGGAGATATTGTGCGGGCGGCGGCTGGCGCGGGACCAGGGGCTGGCGACTACCGTCACCGCCATGGCCCGCGACCTTGCCGCCAAGGATTCGGACCGCATGCAGCCGGAAATCGCCGAGCGCGCCGGGCGCCACCTGCTCGACGTGCTGGCCAGTTCCTACATGTCCGGCTTCGTCGATCTGAAGCCGGCCTCCTCGGTCATGTCCGGCCGCTTCTGGAAGGTGAAATTGTTCATCGAACAGAATCTGCGCAATCCCGAGCTCAGCCCCTGCTTCATCGCCCGGCGCATGCAGCTTTCCGACCGCTATCTGCGCATGATCTTCTCGGTCGGCGACGAATCCCCCTCGGCCTACATCCTGCGCCGCCGCCTGGAGGAATGCGCCGCCCAGCTCCGCGACCCGCGCTGGCGCCACCGCTCGATCACCCAGATCGCCTTCAGCTGGGGCTTCAACAGCGCCCCCCATTTCGCCCGCAGCTTCCGCGCCCGCTACGGCTGCTCGCCGTCGGATTACCGCAACCGGCACCTGGGGTAGGGGCGGGGCTGGGCCGCGAAGGTCTCAGATCGTCGTGACGAGGCGATAGCCGAGATCGCACGCCTCGCGTTCCAGCAGATGCCCGTAGCGCCTGGCCCATTCGCCGCTGTCGAGGTCCCGCGCCAGCCGCGCCAGGCCTTCCTCCGCATCGATCGCCCAGAAGGAGGAGCTTCCCGACCGGACGCGCGGGTCGAGATAGGCGGCCGGCCGCCGCCAATAGGCGTGGAGGAAGCCGTCGGTGCAGTCGTGCGGGATGGGCAGCGGCGCGATTCGTACCGGGCCGAGCCAGCGCGCATACTCCTCCATCGGCGGCATCTGTGCTTCGTCGAGCGCGGTCAGCGCGGGCAGATAGTCGGTCAGCCACGCGCCGCGGAACGCCGGGTCGTAGGTCAGCAGCACCACCGGCCCGCGGGTAACGCGCCGCATCTCCCGCAGCCCGCATTCCCTGTCGGTCCAGTGATGGACGGTCAGGATCGCCATGGCGGCGTCGAAGCGCCCGTCCTCGAACGGCAGCGCCTCCGCCCGGCCCCGGATCACCGTCGCCGGCCCCGGCGCGCGCTGGCGGATCATCTCCGCAGAAGGCTCGATCGCCGTCACCGCGAGGTCCGCCGGCTCATAGGATCCCGCCCCCGCACCGACGTTGAGCACGGTCCGCGCCTGCCCCAGCGCCGCCCGGATCGCCGCCGCGATCCGCGGATCGGGCCGGCGGCGCACCGCATAATCCTTTCCGATCCGGTCGTAGGCGGGCTGCATCCGGGCCTTATTCCACCGCCGGGCCGGATCCGCAAACGCCACCTGCCGAATTGACGTACATATCCGTCAAAATGATTGCAATTTCCGGCTCGTCATGCTAGGGAATGCGTCCCTCGGACCAGCCAGGATCGCCCCGTCATGCTTCGATTTCCCGTCCCCGCCGTCACCTTTTCCCGCCCTGTTCCGGCACAGGCAGTTCGGGATTTTTCGCGGAGGAAGTGTCAACTTTGTCAACTTCGCCGGGGCGAAATTTCGGGATTATCGCTCTGAATCAATGACATGGGAAAAACAGGCTCGTTACGACCGCGCGGCAACCGCAGCGGCCGCCGCTGCGAGCCGCTTGCGCTTCTCCTCGAAATACATGGCCTCGAGCTTCAGCCCGTCGGGGTCGAGGAAGAAGACCGCATAATAGCCTTCGCCATAGCTCGGATAGTCCGCCGGCGGATCGACGATCTCCACCCCCTCCTGCTCCAGGAAGGCCGCGAGTTCGTCGACATGGGCGCGCGCGCCCAGCTCGAAGGCATAATGATGATAGCCGATGTTGCCGGCGCGGTGCGGGTGCCTCTTGCCCTCTTCGTCCGCCTCGCCGATCCAGAACATGGTGACGCCGTTGTTCCAGCCGACGATGCTGTCGAACTCCCACTCCCGGACGAAGCCGAGGAAGCCGAGCACTTTGTCGTAATAGGCTCCGGACCGGGCCAGGTCGGAGACCCGGATGACCAGATGGTCGATTCCGACGACATGCGCCATGGGGCAGTCCTCCGGCAGCGGCTGGATGTCCAGCCTGCCGTCGTCGGTCGCCGGCTTCAAGCCCGTCCGTCCGGACGCCGCCGCCCCGCCCTGCGCGGGACGGCGGCGACGGGCCTAGTCCTTGCGGGCGTTCAGCACCCGGTCGATGTCGGAGGCGTCGTGCCGTTCGGCGAGCTGATATTCCGGCGGGCCGAAGGTGCTGTTGACGATCCGGCCGCGCTTCACCGCCTCGCGGCTTTCGATCTGGGTCACCCAGCGGTCGACATTCTCATATTCGTGGACCGACAGGAACTCCTGCGCCGAATAGGCGCTGCGCATGATCGCGCCGTACCAGGTCCAGATGGCGATGTCGGCGATCGTATATTCGTCGCCCGCCATATATTCGTTCTTCGCCAGATGGGTCTCGAGCACGTGGAGCTGCCGCTTGGTCTCCATCGCATAGCGGTTGATCGGATATTCCATCTTGAACGGCGCATAGGCGTAGAAATGGCCGAAGCCGCCGCCGACGAACGGGGCGGAGCCCATCTGCCACATCAGCCAGTTCATCGTCTCGGCGCGCTTGTAATGCTCGGTTGGCAGGAAGGCGCCGAACTTCTCCGCCAGGTAGAAGAGGATCGATCCGCTCTCGAACAGGCGGGTCGGCGGGTCGGTCGACCGGTCGAGCATCGCCGGGATCTTGGAATTGGGATTGATCTCGACGAAGCCGCTGGAAAACTGGTCGCCTTCGCCGATGCGGATCAGCCAGGCGTCATATTCGGCGTCCGAATGGCCGGCCGCGAGCAGTTCCTCCAGCATGACGGTGACCTTCACGCCATTGGGCGTGCCCATCGAATAGAGCTGGAACGGATGCTTGCCGACGGGCAGCACCTTCTGGTGCGTGGCGCCGGAAATCGGCCGGTTGATGTTGGCGAACTGGCCCCCGTTCTCCTTGTCCCAGGTCCACACCTTGGGCGGGACGTAGCCGGGGGGCTGGTTGTTGGCGGGATCCTGCTGGGCCATGACATCCTTCCTTCTTCGACACCGGACGAGGGGGGAGCGGCGGAGACTCGGCCCGCCGCGCGTCCGAGCCGCCCTTCGCACAGGATGCGGCCGGGCAGAAGGGGTAGTCATGCCACCCGTTACGCGCAGGGCCCGGCGGAACGGCGGAGCGGCGGGCGGCGATCGCGGCCTCCCGACTTGTGCATGGCAATCGGCTGCGCTCTCCTGTATCGTTGCCGGAACGAGTCCGGGAAGGGGACAAAGCCAGGGAGACAGCGGATGCGCCGCCTGATCTTCGGCATCCTGCCCGCGATCCTGCTGATGCCCGTCGCCATTCTGGTGTCGGGCTGCGCGATCGAGCCCGTCCAATATGCCTCCACGCCCGATGCGCGATGCTCGGCCATGTCCTACCGGGTCGCCATCGATCCGCCCTCGGACGGCCTTTTCGAAGATGCGCTCACCGAGCGGATCCTCGATGCCTATCGGGCCGAGCCATTATCGCCGCCCGCCGGGCTGACGGCGCTTGCCGAGGCGGAGCCGATCAGCCCCTCGATGCTGTTCCTGTCGGGCGGGAGCCAGAATGGCGCGTTCGGCGCCGGCCTGCTCTCCGCCTGGGCCCGCGCCCGCCCTGCGGGCCTGCCGCGCTTCCGGGTGGTGACCGGCATCAGCACCGGCTCGCTGCAGGCGACCTTCGCCTTCCTCGACCGCAGCGACGAGATCGTCCGCCGCTATGCGATCGGGCGGGAAGGGGAGGTGCTGCGCCCGTTCGTAGCGACCGGGGTCAAGGGCTCGGGCGGCTGGATGGGCAAGCTCTCGGCGGCCAGGGCGGTGGTGCGCAAGGGCGCCGTCGCCTCGCTCGAGCCACTGCGTGCCCAGCTGCGCGATCTCATCACCGACGACCTGCTGCGGACCGTCGCCGCCGAAGGCCGGGCCGGCCGTCTCCTGCTCGTCGCCGCGGTGGAGATGGACAGCGGCGATGCCATGGTGTTCGATCTCACCCGCATCGCCGGCGCCTATGTCGGCGACCGGGCCGGCGGGGAGCCGGACGAAGCGATGCGCGACTGCTATGTCGAGGCGCTGCTCGCTTCCTCCTCGGTGCCGATCGCCGCGCTCCCGGTCTTCATCGACGGCCGCATGTATATCGATGGCGGCGCCCGCTTCGGTGTGATCTCCGACCGGCTGGGCGAAGCCTTCGGCACCATCGCCGCCGATCTGCCGCCGGGCCGGCCGCGCAACCTGTTCGTGATCGTCAACGGCACCATGGAAACCGGCCGCCTTTGCCATCTGAAGGATTGCCCGGACGCGGATGCGGAGGGCGCGGCCCCGGCCGTGCCGGCGGGGCCGGCCCATGCCTCCTGGCGCTTCCCCGATCTCGCCTTCCGCTCGGTCGGCATATTGATCAACCAGTCCTATCGCTCGTCGGTCTACTGGAGCACGGAGGAAGCGCGCAAACGCGGCTTCGCGCCGCATTTCGCCCGCATCGAGGGCGATCTCGGCCGCCACGAGGCCGCGGTCGGCCTGGGGCCCGAGCCCGAGGCGCGCCGGACCTGCGCGGAATGGAAGGCGATCGACAGGAGGCTCGACGCCCCGCTTGAATTCCACCCGCGCTTCATGCGCTGCCTGATCGATTATGGCAGGAGCCGGCCGGAAGGCCCGCGCTGGGCGGCGCTCGAATAGGGTCGCCTACTTCAGCGCCGGGCGCGGCTGCAGCCCCGACGGCATGCCGGGGGGCGAAGCCCGTCTGTCCTGCGTCGGCCGCGGCAAGCCCGTCGCCTCCGCGGGCTCGGCGCCGTCCGCCAGCCGCTCCCGCACCTCCCCGGCCTCCAGCCCGAACCAGGACAGGTCGTAGCGGTGGGTCCGGAAGGCGCCGTTGCGCTCGCAGCGCTCCAGATAGGCCCGCATCGCCGGCAGCGCCGGGCCGATGTCCATGTCGAGGAACCGGTAGATGCGCTCCAGCTCTCCCTGCCAGTCGCGGTTCATGTCCTCATAATGGACGTCGATCGCCTGCTCCGGGCGGAGGCGTGGCCGGACCGCGCGCACCCGCTCCAGCTTCAGCTGGGTCTTGCGCAGCCATTCGCGGCCGATCCAGCGGCGGTCGAGGCTGTCGCACTGCGTCGCCATCTGGTGCCAGACGTGGGAACAGGTGCTTCCGACCACTGCCGCCGGATCGCGGTGGAGGAAGATCAGCTTCGCGTCGGGGAAGACGGTCAGCAGCGCCGGAAGGTCGAGCATGTGCTGCGGCGTTTTCAGCACCCAGCGGCGTCCGGGCGGCTCGCCCCTGTGCCAGGCAACCAGGCGCAGGAGGTCGGCCATGGCCCGATAGGCGGGCGTCGCGTCCTGCGCCTCGCACCAGCGGGCATAGGAAGGGACGCGCCACTGGACCTCGTTCTTCATCCCCCAGGCCGAAGGGACGAACAGGCCCAGTTCCTCTTCCGGTTCGTGCGGGCCGGTGGGGTGGATGATGGCGGTGTCCGGATCGGCCCGGTGCAGCAGGCCGAGGCTGAACGCGGCGAAGCGGTGGCGGTGGTCCGGCAGCGCCCCGGGCGGGTCCGACCAGGGCGGAACCGGGCTGAAGGTCTCGAACATGCGGATATGGGCGAAGCGCGCGTCGGCGGCGAGCAGGCGGTGGAGCCGGGTGGTGCCCGATCGCATCGGCCCGATGATGACCACCGGGGCGCCGAGCCGATGGCGCCTCGTCTCCGGCCAGGCCGTGAACCAGCGCTGCGCGCGCAGCCGCTCCTTCAGCAGCTTCAGAATCTGGATGCGGGTCACGATCCGGCCGACCGGGTTGAGGTCCGCTTCCTCGCGCAGCGCTTCCAGCAGGCGCCGCAGCGGCGCGCGGAACCAGGGGTCGCCGAAATCGGAAAGGCCGGCCTGGGCGGCCGCGGTTTCCATCAGTTCCGCCTCGATCAACTCCGGCTCCGGAAGCATGCGGGAGCGCCACAGGCCCGGCAGGCAGCGGTTGGCGAGGCGGATCGGGGCGAAGGGCCGTTGCGGGGGCGGCTCGTTTTCCATTTCCCGCTCAACCGGCCGCGGTGGTGCTGCGTTCCCGATGATCCCTCCCCCCTTCCGGTCTGTCGCCTCTCAGCCACGTCGGATCGGCCGGGCAGGAACGGCTCCTTGTCCGAAGGGTTAACAGGAACAGGCGCGAAGCCAAAAAATCCAAATCCTGGAGAGACCTGATGGCAGACGATCGGTACCGCCAGCGCGGCGGCGACTATTATGGACTCGAAGAGGCGCGCGGCCGCCGCGACTCCATCTTCGACAGGTCCGGCGTCGACGGGGAACCCGGCCGCTCCGGCGCCCGCGGACGCGACGAACAGCGACGCTATGTCGGCGCCGATCGCGGCGACCGCGCCTGGTCCTGGTACGGCGAGCGCGACGAGGATCGCCGCCGCGAACGGGCGCGCCGGGGCGAGGCGCGCGAATGGGCGCGGCATGCCGGCGAACAGGACGAACTGGGCCGCATGGCCCGCGGCAGCAGCATGTTCGCGGGCGGCGACTGGGAACGGCGCGACCGCGAGCGCGGGGGCCATGGTTCCGGCTCCAGACATGCCGCCGACTATGGCTCCTGGGAGGGCGCCCGGCACGAGCGCGCGAGCCTCGACGATCTCTATCGCAGCTGGCGCGACCGGCAGCTCGCCGAGCTCGACCGCGACTATGAGGAATATCGGCAGGAGCGCGAGGAGGAATTCCAGCGCGAGTTCGAAACGTGGCGCGGCTCCCGCCGGGCGCAGCAGGGCGGCCAGGCCGGCGCCTCCGCGACGGCGGGATCGGAACCCGGATCGGAGCAGGGCGATGCCGCGCCGGCGGACGGCCTCGACCTGAAACAGCGTGCCGATGCGTCCGAAGGCGGCGATGCCGGCGACGAGCAGGCCGCCGAAAAATCCGGTTCGAGCCGGTCGCGCGGCCGCTCCCGCAGCTGAGCGGAGGCGCGGGGAAGCGAGACGGGGCGGGCCGGGGTCATCCGGCCATCACGATATGGAGGTAGACATGGCAGAACATCCCTATGGCGATATCGGCGAGCGCAGCCGCGGACGCGAGGGCGGCCGTCGGCGCGACAGCATCTTCGGCCGCGGCGAGGAGCGCTGGGGCGACCGCGACTGGCGCGACACCAACGGCCGGCGCGGGAGCTGGACGCCCGAGCGCGGGCGCGGCCGTTCCCCTTATTCCGGCGGCGAACGCGGCTACGGCGGCGGCCGGCGCGACTATGACGAGCCTCGGGACTGGGGCGGGCGTGAACGCTCCGGCCCGGGCCATCGCCGCGGCCGCGAGGAAAGCTGGCGCGGGCAGGACGAGGATCGGCATTACGGGCCGGACGACTGGCGCGGCGGCCTGCCGCGCGACGAGACCAGCCATCTGATCGCCTCGAACAAGGTCGAGGGAACCGCCGTCTATGGCGTCGACGGCCGGCGGCTGGGCACCATCTACAACTTCATGGTCAACAAGATATCGGGCCGTGTCGAATATGTGGTGATGTCCTATGGCGGCTTCCTCGGCATGGGCACGCGCTACTACGCCCTGCCGTGGGGAATGCTGACCTACGACACCCGCGAAGGCGGCTATCATGTCGACATGACCGAGCGCGATCTCGAGGACGCGCCCAGCTTCGACGAGGCCACCGAGCCGGTGTTCGACCGTGCCTATGGCAGCACCATCTACAGCTATTACGGCATACCCTATTGACCCTGGCGGGCCGCAGGGGACCGGCCGTTCGGCCCCCTGCGGCCGCTGCTACCAGCCCGAGGCGATGCCGTAGGGCAGGGCATTGGTGCCCAGCGCCCATATCTCCTCGATCTTCCCGCCCACCACCTTGAAGATCTCGGTGAAGAGCATGCTGTTCGGCGAGGCGATCGGAAGGTCGCCGCCCGGGCGCGGCAGGTCTCCCGGATGGTCGAAGATGACGTGGCAGACCACCAGCCCGCGCGCGACGTCCATGATCGGGAAGCGGCGGTCGCGCAGGGCCTCGATATAGCCGTAATGGCCCTCGGTGATCTGCCGGGCGACCGGCAGCGCGCGATGCTCCTCCCCCGCCGGCACCCGGCCCGGATCGTCGAGGCTGTCGGTGACTCCGTTCACCAGCCGCCGGCAGTCCCCTTCGACCGGGATAATGCTTCCGTCGCCGCGCTCGATCGCGTCGAAATAGATATGGGCCGCGCGCTCCAGCTCGGCCCGGCTCGACCGCTCCTCGGGGCGGAGCACCCGATGGAAAGTCTCCGATGCGTCCTCGAGCAGCGCGTCGGGATTGAAGAAGGCGCCGGGGCGGGTGACGATGGTCTCGATCTCCTCGATCGTGCGGCCTCCGGCCTTGATCCGCGCCGCCAGCATCGCCGGACGCCCGTTCTCGTCGATCACGCCCCAATGTTCGACCTGGCCGCGCTCGACATCGACGAAATAGTGGCCGCCGGGCGTCCGCCCCCGGATGGTGCGCCACAGCCCGCTGCCGGGCGGGATCGCCTGCGTGTCGTCGGTGGCCTTGAGGTTGGGCGCGAGGCGCAGGCGCGACGGATCCCGCGCCGTCAGCGCCTCCAGATACGAATCCATCGCGGCGACGAGGCGCGCCCGTTCGCCGGCCACCCAATCTTCCTCTCCCATGATCTCCCTTCCTGTCGTGCGGTCGAGCCCGCGGACCCGGACGGATGCTGCCGTACCGGAACCGCCCTCATGCCACGGGGGTTCAGTCGTTCAAGAGAAAGGAGACAGGATATGGGCCGCACCGTAAGCATGAGTCTGGGAGTGCTGATCCTGCTGCTGGTCGTGGTAGCGCTGATTTTCTGATGGACTCGGCCCCGCTGCTTCGCGGGGCTTGCGGGTGCGGCGTGCGTCAGGCCGGCAGGGTAATGCCGACGCGCGCGCCGCTCCTGCCGTTTTCGGCCCAGATCTCGCCCCGGTGCGCCTCGACGATCGTGCGGCTGATGGCCAGGCCCATGCCGAGCCGGCCCGGCCGGGTCGTGGCGAAGGCCTCGAACAGGCGGGGGAGCATGTCGGTAGCGATGCCCGGCCCGCTGTCCTCGAACAGCAGTTCGGCCCTGTCGCCGCGCCGCTCGCTCGACATCGTGATCTGCCGGCGGGCCGACCCCTCCAGCGCCTCGCGCGCATTGCACAGGATCGCCAGCACCACCTGGCGCAGCTGCGCCGCATCGGCCGTCAGCAGGATATCGTCGCCGAGCCGGTCGTGGAGGGTTACCTCGGGGCCGGGCGCGGACATCGCGATCGAGGCGGCGCCGCGGACCAGCGCGTTGAGGCTAGTCGGATGCGGCGCGATCGAGCTTCCCCCGGTCAGGTCGCGCATGCGGCGGATGAGGGCGCCGGCCCTGAGCGCATTCTCTGCAATGGCCTCCAGCCCTTCGCCGGCGGCAGCGTCGGCCTCGCGTCCCGCGTCGAGCAGGCGCCGCATGCCGGCGGCATAGGTGGCGATCGCCGCCAGCGGCTGGTTGAGATCGTGCGCCAGCGCCGCGACCGTGGCGCCGATCGCATTGCGCTCAGATCCCAGGATGAGGTCCGCGAGCAGCGCCTGCACCTCGTCCTGGGCGGTCCTGGCATCGGTGATGTCCTGCTTGGTGCCCTGGACGAGCACTGCGCGGCCCTTCTCCAGCTCCGCCTCGCCGGTGAGCCGGAGCCAGCGTGGGACGCCGAGCGCCGTCCGTATGCGGATGTCGAGGGCGAAGCTGCCGCCGGTCGCGATCGCCTCGGCGCGCATGCGTTCCATCGCGCATCGGGAATGCGCCTCATAGAGGTCGAGCGCCATCGGCCGGCTGACGAAGCTGCCCCGCGGAAGCTCGAACAGGTCGTAGACTCCGTCGTTCCAGGCGAGGCGCTCGGTCTTCAGGTCGCACTGCCATACGCCGATCTTCGCAAGCGAGGCGACCCGGTCGAGGGTTCGGGACGGCAGGCAGGTCGAGGCTTCCGCCGGCAGTCGGGCTGGGGCGCGGACGCGTCGCGAGCGTGCCGAACCGTGGGCCGGCCGCCCATCGGTGCTGGCCGCAGCCCTCCGCCCCCCGGTGCCTGTCATTCACATATCATAGAGACGGATCGGCACCTGCTCAATCGCCTCATTCGCGGGCCGCGCCGCCTGGCGCCGGGTCAGCCGCCCACGACCCGTTCGATCGCCTGCAGCGCCTCCAGCCGCGGGACGTTGCCCGGCACGGCCCGGCCGTCTCCGATCCACTGGACGGTGCCGTCTCCGGCATAGGCCGGCCATTCCGGCATCCCCGGCCCGTTCGGATCCCCCTCCTTCGCGAAGTTGATCCAGTAGTTCATCATCAGTTCCGAGGTGCGGTGGTCCGCTTCCTGCCATTCGGGCGTCGAATGGCCGAACACATAGCCGATCTCGTCCGCATGCAGCGCGCCGCGCGCCGCGCCGAACGGCCACTCGGCGGGCCGCGGCGGCTCGTGGGTGAAATGATACAGGTAGACGGGGCTGGACCCGGTGCCGCGCTGCGCCTCGGCGAGGCTCCAGCCGGAATAAGCGAAGGCGACATCGGCCATCAGCTCTCCGCTCGCCCGCCTGGCCGTCTCGTCGTCGGCGGCGGGATGGAGGGCGAGCATGGTCTCGGCTGCCGGACCCCAGGTGCGCCGGGTCCTGGCCTCATAGTCCTCGCGGGTGATCGGCTGCTGCGCGAACAGCGCCCCCTCATTGTCGTTCCAGCCGATCAGGATAGGCACGTCATGCTGCTGGCCCGCACGATAGAGGGCAGTGACGTCGGCGCGCACCATTTCGCCGTCGATGATCGGCCAGGTGGTGCCGCGCATCTGCTTCTCGACGATCTCGCTCGCCGGAACCTGCCGCAGCGCCTCGATGTCGGCCGTGCCGAACTGGGCGGAAAAGCGGGTGCCCGCAGCCTCGGCTTCGGCGAGCGTCACTACGCTGTCGGGATCGGCATAGCCGCGCGATCGCGGCAGCAGCGCCGCGCCGCTCTCGGCTATCGCCTTGTGGAACAGCCCCCTGGCCGGCGGCGAAGCGCTGAGCAGCATCACTGCGCCGCCGCCCGCGCTTTCGCCGAAGATGGTGACATTGTTCGGATCGCCCCCGAAGCCGGCGATATTGGCCTTCACCCATCGCAGCGCCGCGATCATGTCCATCAGGCCGTAATTGCCCGATGCCCCGCTTGGGGATTCTGCGGTAAGGTCCGGATGGGCGAGGAAGCCGAGCGTGCCGAGCCGATAGTTGATCGTCACCAGCACGACCCCGGCGTGGGCGAAGGTGTCGCCATGATAGCCCGGGGTGGATCCGGATCCGATCTCATAGGCGCCGCCGTGGATCCACACCATCACCGGCCGCCGTTCCTCGGTGCTCTTGGCAGCGGTCCAGACGTTCAGGCTGAGGCAGTCCTCGTCCTGCGGCTCCTTCTCCCAGCCCGGCGGGCCGAGCGGCAGCCAGCGTTGCGGGCATATGGGGCCGAAGCGGTCGGCCAGCTTCACGCCATCCCAGGAGGTGGGCGGCTGCGGCGGCCGCCAGCGCAGGTCGCCGGCCGGGGCCGCGGCGTAGCGTATGCCCATGAACATCTTGATCCCGCCCCTGTCCACGCCCTGGATCAGGCCTTGTTCCGTGCGGGCGATTGCGGGTCCGATCGGAGGCGCAGGCGTGGCGGTTGTGGAAACGTTGGTCATGGGGCTCCTCTGGCAAGGGGGGCGAAGCTGGGAAAAATTCACGAACCGATCAAGTGCCCGAAGTCGTCCCTGGTGACCCGTTCCCGAACACACTCCTCTCTTTTTCGGCGGCGGTAAGGCCGGGCCGGTTCGTCGCGCGCCGCGTCACTTTCGTCGCACTTCCGGGATTGGACGTTCGAAACGACATTCCCGCCGCATTCGCGCTGACAGCGGGCCGTCCCGGAGCGAATGGGCGCCGCATTCCTCGCTGCCGCAGCTTGTGCAGCGGACGGCGAGGGCATAGGACCTTGGTATCGGAGGGGGAATTTTCATGTCAGACAGTGTTTCCGTCCCGTTTCCGCGCCGGGCGATCGGCCTCGCGCTCATTTCCACCGCAGCATTGGCGCTTGCCGGGGCCGGGGCCTCGATGGCCAGGGCGCAGGCCTCCGGCGGCACCGCCACCTACTGGATGATCGCGGATACCGCGTCGGGCATGGGCATGATGGCCGGCGGCGGCGGCGGTGCGGCGGCGATGCGCTCGATGATGATGGGCGGCGGAGCCGGCGCCGGCCACGCCTATAATCTGCGGCTCGAGCTCGGGACCAGCCGCAAGCCGGCCGGCGAGCCCAGCGCCGAGCATGTCCCGCCGGCCGGGCTCCGGGCCGGGGCCAGCCTGCCGCTCGTAACGCCGCGCAGCGCGCCGCCCGCGGACTGGCGACACAATATGGAAAAGCCCAAGGGACGGCTGCTGATCTACTGGGGCTGCGGCGACAAGGCGCGTCCCGGACAGCCGGTCGTGCTGGATTTCGCCGCCATGATGGCGGGCAAGATGCCGCCCGCCTTCGCCAGCGTGAACACCTATAGCCCGCCGTCTGCGGGGCGCCACACGACCTATGGCGAATGGCCGAATGCGCGCTCGCAGACCCACGTGCCCGCCGGCGGCTCGCTGGTCGGCGAACATCTGGTGCGCGGCAATTACACGCCGGACATCAAGTTCTCGCTGACGCAGGGCCAGGATTTCATGGCTCCGGTCAGGGTCTCGGGCAACGAGGCCGGGCCGGGCGGCGCGGTGCCCCTGGCCTGGCAGCCGGTCACCGGATCGAAGGCGTGGTTTGCCTCGACCATGGGCGCGGCCGAGAACGGCGACATGATCATGTGGAGCTCGAGCGAGAGCCAGGCCATGCCGATGATGATGAGCCACATGTCCCCCGGCGAGATCTCCCGGCTGGTGCAGTCGAAGGTGCTCCTGCCGGCGACCGCGACCCGCTGCACCGTGCCGGCCGAGGTGGCGCGCGCGTCGCAGTCGGCGATGCTGATGGTGACCGCATTCGGCAGCGAATATAATTTCAGCCATCCCGCCCGTCCGGCCAACGCGCCGGCGAGCTGGCGTCCCGACTGGACGGTCAAGGTGCTCACCAAGTCGACCTACAGTGGCATCCTCGGCATGGACATGTCGGAGATGTTCGGCGGCCGCCAGAGCATGCAGGGCATGGAGGAAGACGAGGAAGAAACGCCGCGTCGCCGCCGCCGGCCCGGCCTGCCGGGGCTCGGAAGCATCTTCGGCCAATAGACCCTTTCGCCATTCCGGCGCGCAGGCGCCGGGCAGGGCCAGCCACGCGTCGGCGATGTATGCCGTGGGCTGGCGCGCTGTCTCTCGCCTGAAGCGCGGAGCAGGGGCCGGCGCCGTGGCGCCGGCCCCGTTCGTGCCTCAGATCTCGTAGTCGATCGGCCTGTCCTCGGCGGAACCGTTCGGCCGGCCCTCGACCATCGCCCAGGCCAGGGCAATGCCGGCGGCGATCTCGGCGGCGCCGAGCGCCCGCGTCAGCTGCGGATGCCGTGCGAAGGGCCGCACCAGCTTGCGCCAGAGGGGCGGGCCCTGTTCCCACAGGCGCACATGCCGTCGGGGCCATGCGGTGGCGAGGACGCCATCGCCGATCATCATCAGGGCGGTGAGCTCGCCGGTGCGGCGCAATGCCAGGTTCATCGCTCCTCTCCTTGCCGGTGAAATCAACACCGGCGCGGCTGCCCTTGTTCCGGCAACGACCGCGCCGGGGGACCGCCCGGTCCACGCGCGCCGGCCAGCCGGCCTTGCGCTGGCTGCGGACTTGCTTCACACCGTCGCCGCGGGGGGCTGACCTGTATTCAGGGAGGTCCGATGGAACAGCTCGTCCGTACGGTGCCGGGTGACTTCGGGGCTGCGGTGGCCTCTGGCCTGTCGCAGCGCCCGAAGGTGATTCCTGCGCGTTTCTTCTACGATCACCGCGGCTCGGAGCTGTTCGAGCAGATCACCGCATTGCCCGAATATTATCCCACGCGGACCGAGATCGGCCTGCTGCGCGCCCATGCGGACGACATTGCACGCCTGTGCGGCGGCCTGCGCAACGTGGTCGAATTCGGGTCGGGATCCTCGGCCAAGACGCCGTTGCTCCTCGATGCCGTCGATGCCGCGGCCTATGTGCCGATCGACATTTCGGAGGAGTTTCTGGCAGCCGCGGCCGGGGAGATCGCCGCGGCCTATCCGGGGCTGACGGTGGTGCCCGTCGCGGGGGATTTCACGCACCCGATCCGGCTTCCGGCAGGCCTTGCCGATGCGCCGGCACTGGGTTTCTTTCCGGGTTCGACCATCGGCAACTTCGGACCGTCCGCGGCGGTGGACCTGCTGCGCAGCCTGGCGGCCACGCTCGGCCTCGATGCGCGGCTGGTCATCGGGATCGACCTGCGCAAGAACCCGCGGCTGCTCGAAGCCGCCTATGACGATGCCGCCGGTGTCACGGCCGACTTCAACCTCAACCTGCTCCACCGCATCAACCGGGAGCTCGACGGGACGGTGCCGGTCGAGGCGTTCGAGCATCGGGCCGTCTGGCACGATGGGCTCGGGCGGATCGAAATGCACCTGGTCGCAACCCGGGACGTCGTCTTCACGGTCGCCGGACGGCGCTTCGCCATGACCGCCGGCGAGACGATCCACACCGAGAACAGCCATAAATATCGCATCGAAGAGGCGCGGATGCTCGCGCGCACCTCGGGGTGGGAACCGATGGCGATCTGGACCGACGCCGAGGAGCTGTTCAGCCTCCAGGTCTGGGCCGCCGCACCGCGCAGGTTGGAGCCGTGAGCAGCGTCCCCGTCGCCGCCGCGCGGGACCGGGACGACATGCTCGCGCGCTACCGGGCCGTGCGCGAGGCGAGCGAGGCACTGGCCGCTCCGCTTTCGCCGGAGGACTGCCAGGTGCAGTCGATGCCCGACGTCAGCCCGACCAAATGGCATCTCGCCCATGTCAGCTGGTTCTTCGAGACCTTCCTGCTGGCGCCGTCCGGCACAGGCTACCGCCTGTTCGATCCCGCTTATGCCGTGCTGTTCAACTCTTATTATGTGGGCATCGGCGATCGCCATCCGCGGCCGCAGCGAGGACTGCTGTCGCGTCCCGGGCTGGAGGAGGTGCGCGCCTATCGCCGCCATGTCGACGAGGCGATGGAGCGGCTGATCGGGTCCGGGCGCGCCGATCCAGACCTGCTCGAACTCGGCCTCGCCCATGAACAGCAGCATCAGGAGTTGATGCTGATGGACATCAAGCATGTGCTGTCGGTGAATCCGATCGAGCCCGTCTATGCGCCCGATGCCGAACCGCTGCGGGCCGTTTCGGAGGCGGACTGGCGCGAGCATCCGGGCGGTCTGTACGAGATCGGCCACGCCGGCCCGGGCTTCCATTTCGACAATGAGGCCCCCCGCCACCGGGTCTGGCTGGAGCCGTTCCGGATCGCCGGCCGGCTGGTGACCGCCGGAGACTATGCCGCCTTCATTGCCGACGGCGGCTACCGCCGCCCCGAGCTGTGGCTGTCCGACGGCTGGGCCACCGCCGTTGCGGAAGCGTGGGAGGCGCCGCTCTACTGGAGCGCCGGGGACCGCGGCTGGACCCGCTTCACCCTGGCGGGGCGGCGGCCGGTGCATCCGGACGAGCCCCTGTCCCACGTCAGCTATTACGAGGCCGACGCCTTCGCGCGCTGGGCGGGCAAGCGGCTTCCCACCGAAGCGGAATGGGAGGTGGCGGCGGCTTCTTCCGGCGGGCTCGACCAGGCGGGCGACTGCCTCTGGCAATGGACTGCCTCGCCTTATGCACCCTATCCCGGCTTCGCGCCCGCCAGCGGCGCCGTCGGTGAGTATAATGGCAAGTTCATGGTCAATCAGATGGTGCTGCGCGGCGGCTGTATCGCGACCCCGGCGGGCCATGCCCGTCCCACCTACCGCAACTTCTATCCGCCGCACGCGCGCTGGATGTTCGCCGGGATCCGCCTTGCCGAATAGTGGGCGTCGGGCCGTTACGGTGAGGGGTCTGCCGCGCTTGCCGAGGGATATTGGGGCGAAGCAGCAAGCGCGGCAGGGATCGTGCTACGCCGCGCGGACGCGCCGGTCATTACGTACAACTACTGAGTTGCTCTGGAAAACTGTTCCGTCGGTTCGGATCAGGCGGCGACCGGAACCTCCCTCGCGTGCCGTTTCGGGCCGGCAAGCCACAATGCCACGAGGCTGATCGTGGCGGCGGCGCTGAGATAGGCTCCGACGAAGAACAGCCCGCCGCGCTCGCTCAGCCACTGCGACAGGATGGGCGCCAGGCCGCCGCCGAGGATCCCGCCGAGGTTGAACGCGACCGAGGCACCCGTGTAGCGGACCTGCGCCGGAAACAGGCCGGTCAGCCAGTCGCCGAGCGGCCCGTAGACGAAGCCCATCAGCAGCAGCATCAGCGACAGATAGACGAACACCAGGGGCAGGGCGCCGCCCGCGAGGAAGGTCGACAGCAACAGGCCCGCGGGAACGGTGCCCACGCATCCGGCCATCAGCACCCGCCGCGGGTCGTGGCGGTCGGACAGCCAGCCGGACAGGATGATGCCGGCGGCGAGGAACAGGATGGCGCCGAGCTGGATGGCGAGGAAGGTCTCCCGCTCATAGCCGAGGCTGGTCGTGCCGTAGCCGAGCGCGAAGGCGGTCGCGATGTAGAAGATGGCGAAGCAGGCCACGACCGCGAAGATCCCGGCCAGCGTCTCGCGCCAGTGATGGCGGATCAGCGCGATCATCGGCACACGGGGCGGCGGCTTCTTGGCGATGGCGGCCTGGAAGGCGGGCGTTTCGGTGAGCTTCAGCCGCACCCACAGGCCGACGCCCACGAGCACCGCGCTGAGGAGGAAGGGAATGCGCCAGCCCCAGTCGCGGAAATCCTCGGCGCTGAGCCAGAGGCCGAGGATCAGGAACAGGCCGTTGGCGGCGATGAATCCGACCGGCGCTCCGAGCTGGGGAAACATGCCGTAGCGGGCGCGCCAGCCAGGCGGCGCATTCTCCACCGCCAGCAGCGCCGCGCCGCCCCATTCGCCGCCCAGCCCCAGACCCTGGCCGATGCGCAGGATGCAGAGCAGGAGCGGCGCGATCCAGCCCGCCGTCTCATAGGTCGGCAGGAAGGCGATCAGCGTCGTCGATCCGCCCATCAGCAGCAGCGAGGCGACCAGGGTCGACTTGCGGCCGATCCGGTCGCCGAAATGGCCGAACAGGCCGGCGCCGAGCGGGCGGGCAAGGAAGGCGAGGCCGAAACTTGCGTAGGAGAGCAGGAGCTGCGCCGACGGGGATTCGGCCGGAAAGAACAAGGGGCCGAACACCAGCGCTGCCGCGGTCGCATAAATGTAGAAGTCGTAGAATTCGATGCCGGTGCCGACGAGACTCGCCAGCAGCACGCGACGCGTCGACGCCGTCGCTCCGATCGACCGATGTTGCACCATCCCCGCCCCTTTTTCCGTGCGGCACTACCAAAAGCAGCCGCAGCCAAATAACAAGGGCGAAATGGGATCCGGACCGGTTCGGCCGGCACAGCAGGGAGTTGCCATGCCTTCAGCGCCCATCCATGTCGGCATCGGCGGCTGGGATTTCGAACCCTGGCGCGGGACCTTCTATCCGGCCGGCCTGCCCAAGGCACGGCAGCTGGAATATGCCGGCAGCCAACTGACCGGCATCGAGATCAACGCCACCCATTACCGGCTGCAGAAGCCGGAGCTGTTCCGGCGCTGGGCGGCCAGCGTTCCGGACGGGTTCAAGTTCGCGATCAAGGGTTCGCGCTTCTGCACCAATCGTCGCGTGCTGGCGGAGGCGGGGGAGGCGATCGCGCGCTTCTGCGAGCAGGGGCTCACCGAGCTCGGCGACAAGCTGGGGCCGATCCTCTGGCAGTTCATGCCCACCAAGAGCTTCGATCCGGAGGATTTCGGTGCCTTCCTGGCGCTGCTGCCGCGCGAGCAGGACGGGATCGGGCTGCGCCACGTGCTCGAAGTGCGCCACGAGAGCTTCCGGGACCCCGCCTTCGTCGCGCTGGCGCGCGAGGCGGGCGCGGGCATCGTGTTCGCCGATTCCGATCGCTATCCCGCGATCGCCGACATCACGTCTGACGTCGTCTATGCCCGTCTCCAGCGCTGCCGCGAAGATGTCGAGACCGGCTATCCTCCCGAGGCGATCGCCCGCTGGGCGGAGGCGGCCCGGAACTGGGCCGCGGGCGGACGGCCCGCGGGGCTTTCCTATGTGACCGAGGAACAGCCGCCCGCGGTTCCGCGCGAAACCTTCATCTTCTTCATCGCGGGCGCCAAGGTGCGCGCGCCCGCCGCCGCACGGAGCCTGATCGCCACGCTATGAACCGTCTCTTCGCCGATCTGCCCACTACCATCTTCGAGCATATGTCCGGGCTCGCGCGCACGCTCGGCGCGATCAACCTCGGCCAGGGCTTTCCCGATTTCGGCTGGCCCGAGGACGTCGTCGAGGCGGCCGCGCGGGCGCTGGTCTCCGGGTCCAACCAATATCCGCCGATGCGCGGCCTGCCTGAGCTTCGCGAGGCGATCTGCGCCCATTATCGCGCGCACCAGGGGCTGGAGCTCGTGCCGGACCAGGTGACCGTCACCTCCGGCGCGACCGAGGCGCTGGCGGCCTCGATCATGGCCCTGGTCAGCCCCGGCGACGAAGTGCTGATGTTCCAGCCGCTCTACGATTCCTACCTGCCGATGGTGCGCCATTGCGGGGGCGTGCCGCGGCTGGCCCGGCTCGAACCGCCCGACTGGCGCATCACGGAGGCGATGCTGGCGGAGCAGGTCAGCGACCGGACCCGGCTCGTCATCCTCAACAACCCGCTCAACCCTGCCGCCCGCGCCTTCGACGCGGCCGAGATGCAGCTGCTCGCCGACGCCTGCATCCGCCATGACGCCCTCCTGCTCACCGACGAGGTGTGGGAACATGTGATGTTCGACGGCCGCGCGCACCTGCCCGCCGCCGCCCTGCCGGGGATGGTCGAGCGCACGGTGAAGGTCGGTTCCGCCGGCAAGATCTTCTCGCTGACCGGCTGGAAGGTCGGCTGGATCGTCGCGAGCGAGGCGCTGGCGGGTCCGATCGCCAAGGCGCACCAGTTCCTGACCTTTACCACCGCGCCCAATCTCCAGGCGGCGGTTGCCTGCGGGCTCGGCAAGCAATCGTCCTATTTCAGCGAGATGCGCGCAACCTTCCAGGCATCACGGGATGCGCTGGCGCGCGGTCTCCGGGAGGCGGGCTATGTCGCGCTTCCGTCCGAGGGCACCTATTTCCTCTGCGTCGATCTCAGGGCCTCCGGCATCGAGGTCGACGACGTGACCTTCTGCGAACGCGCGGTGCGGGAGGCCGGTGTGGCGGCGATACCGGTGTCGGCCTTCTACGACGACGGCAATCCGGTGCGGCACGTCATCCGGCTCTGTTTCGCCAAGCGCAGTGAAACGCTCGACCAGGGCCTCGAACGGCTGGCGCGGGCACGCGCCTGCTTCTGAGCGATCGTTGCCGGTCCGGCACGGCAGGAACCAAAGGGCAGAGCGGAGGTTGGGCGGCGAAGCGGGTACTGCGTGGCCAGACAGTTGAGAGGATAAGCCGTGAACACACGTAAATTTGCTCTCGTCTTCGGTGTGCTGTTCCTGATCGTCGGCCTTGCCGGTTTCATTCCCGGGCTCGTCGGACCTGTTCATCCCGGACATCCGGACATGGCGGTCGACGCCGGCTACGGCCAGCTGCTCGGCCTGTTCCCCGTCAACATATTGCACAATCTCGTGCACATCCTGTTCGGGGTGTGGGGGATTGCCGCCTCGCGCGGCCTGGGTGGCGCCAGGCTCTATGCGCGCGCTGTGGCCGTGATCTACGCCATCCTGACCGTTGCGGGCTTCATCCCGGGCCTGAACATCCTGTTCGGTCTCGTGCCGTTGTTCGGCAACGACATCTGGCTGCACGCGCTGCTCGCCCTGATCGCGGCTTATTACGGCTGGGTCCACCGCGACACCCCCGCCGCAGCCGTGGGCTGAGAGGCGTCCGAAGCGGGAGGGCCGGGTCCTTCATCTCGATTGTCGCCATCGGGCGGCAGGCCACTGTTGCGGTCCGGTTGCGGCGCCGCAACAATGATATCGGTCAGGTTTCTGAAAGCTGTTCGGTGCCATGTCTTTCGGATAAGAGGAGCCGCATGAGACATCCGAAAGCCCTTCTCGCTGCCGCAGCCGTCCTGTCCGCCGTGTCTTCGCCGGTGCTGGCGCAGCTGCAGGAAGGCGAGGCGCCGACACCCGAGCAGGTGGCGGCCGGTGAGGTGCCGGCCATCCCCATTCCGGAAGAGGAACTGGCCCTTCGCAATCTGGAGACCCAGATCGCGGCGATGCGCTGGACCCGCTCCGCCGCGACCCAGCTGCTGGGCTATGTCCAGGCGATCGGCGCCGAGGGGCTGGATCCCGAAGATTATGAGCCGATGCGGCTCATGCATGCGATCGCGCGGGGCGACGACCAGGAACTGTCGAGGGTGGCGACCGATACCTTCCTGCGGGTGTCGTCGGACCTGGCGCTCGGCCGCGTGCGCGGCGACGGCCGGCTCGACTGGCATCACGTGGATAACGATCTGGACGCGCAGCAGCAGTTCGCGCTGATGCAGCAGGCGGTTGCGACCGACAATGTGCGCGAGGTCCTGGACTCGCTGCTGCCGACCCATCCCCAATATGCCGAGCTGAAGGCCGTGCTGGCGACCTCCGTCGATCCGGATGAGCGCGACACGATCCGCGTCAACATGGATCGCTGGCGGTGGCTGCCGCGCGATCTCGGCAAGCGCTACATCATCGTCAACGTGCCCGCCTTCACGGTCGCGCTGGTCGAGAACGGCCATGTGGTCGCGCGCCATCGCGTCGTCGTCGGCAAGCCTTCCACCGCCACGCCGCAGCTCACCGCCGTCGCCACCGGCGTGATCTTCAATCCCTGGTGGGAAGTGCCTGCGAGCATCGCGCCCGAAGTGCGCGGCAAGCCCGGCTATGTCGCGGTCAAGAACGGCGACAAGGTGCGTTATCGCCAGCCGCCGGGCCCCTCCAATTCCCTCGGACGCGTGAAGTTCGTGATGCCGAACAACCACGCCATCTACCTCCACGACACACCGTCGAAGTCCTTGTTCAATCGGTCGGTGCGCGCGTTCAGCCATGGCTGCATCCGGACCGAGGACCCGCTGGAATTCGCGCGCCTCGTGCTCAACAACCCCAAGTGGGACAAGGCGGCCATCGATCGGGTGGTGGCCTCGGGCAAGACGGTGAAGGCGGACGCGACCGAAGCCACGCCGGTCTATATCGCCTATTTCACGGCGGCCGCGATCAAGGACAATGGCGGGATCATCAGCTATGCCGACCTCTACCGCCGCGATCAGAAGGTGGTGACGGCCCTGAACAACCGGGGCGAGCCGGTCATGGCCTCCTCGGCCGGCACCAGGAGCCCGGCCACTCCGGCCGTCACGCCGATCCCGTCGGTCAAGCCCGCGTCGGCTCCGCAATAGGGGTTTCGCCCCGGAGCAGGCGGGCGCTCAGGAGGCGTTCTGCTGCCCGGGTTCAGATCTTGTCGGCGTAGAGCAGCCGGCCGGGGCCGAGCTGGTACAGCACATATTGGAGATTGGTCTCCGACAGAGCGAAGCAGCCTTCGCTGCGACCCAGCTTTCCATGTTGCTCGGCCACCTTCGGCTCGGCGTACCAGGCGCCATGGATGACGATCGCCCGGTCGAGTGCGTTGCTGTTGGTGGGGTCGAGGCCGGTCAGGCGAAGCGACCGGCCATATTTGCCGTAATAGATCTCGCCGGTGACATAGGCCCCGTTGGACGAGGCTTCGGAGCCCGGCTGGTTGGAGAAGCGCTCCAGCCAGCCCAAATGGGCGGGATCCGAGCCGCGGCCGTGCGAGACGTGATATTCGGTCACCATGCCGTTCAGCATGTTGACGAGATAGAAGCGCGGATCGCGGGAAGCCCGGGAGAAATCGGTGATGCCGATCACGTCCCGGTGGGTGATCTGGGCCGCCTTGGCATCGAGTGCGGCGCGCGCACGCTCGAACAGCGCGGGATTGATCTGCGGCTTCGGCGCGGGCGGGGCCAGCACGCCGGCGATCGCCGGACGCGAAGCGGCCATTAGCCCTGCCGCCGCTCCGACCTGGATCAGATTTCTGCGCGAGATGATCAGCGTCGTTCCTCCCGAAGCCTGCCAGTCTATCCAATTAGCGCGCGATTTCAACGGTATCGTCCGTTTCGTTCCCGTTTCCATCGCGCCGGAGACTCGTCTCGTCGCATCATGAAGCCGAAGAGTTAACAAAAGTTAACAGCCGCCCCGGGGCCGGAACCGCCCGGGCGCCGGAACGTCTTCACGTGGGAAAGCGTGCGCGAGGAACCCGATGGCCACAGTTGCAGGCCTGGCCGTGAAGCCCGGATTGGCGCCGATGGAGGCGAGGCTGGTCGAGGCGCTGCCGGTGGAGCCCGGCTGGGTCTATGAACCCAAGTGGGACGGCTTCCGCTGCCTCCTTTTCCGTGCCGGCGACGAGGTCCTGCTGCAGTCGAAATCGGGCAAGCCGCTCGCGCGCTACTTTCCCGAGGTGGTCGATGCCGTGCGTGCCCTAGGGAGCGAGCGGCTGGTGCTCGACGGCGAACTGATCATCGACCTGGACGGCGCGCTGTCCTTCGAGGCCCTGCAGATGCGTCTGCATCCGGCCGAGAGCCGGATCCGTCGACTGTCCCGCGAGACACCGGCCGGGCTGATGCTGTTCGACTGTCTGCTGGGGCCGGACGGCGAGAGCCTGCTGGACCGGCCGCTCGCCGAACGTCGCCTGGCGCTGGAGGCGTTGGTGAAACGCGAACGGGCGCGCGGTTTCGACCTTTCTCCCTGGACCGACGATCCGCGCATCGCCCAGGCATGGCTCGATCAGGCGGGGACCGCGCTCGACGGCGTCGTCGCCAAGCGGCGGGAAGGCGTGTACGAAGCGGGCGATCGCGCGATGCTGAAGGTCAAGCAGATCCGCACCGCCGACTGCGTGGTCGGCGGCTTCCGTTACGGGAAGGGCAGCCGGGAGGTCGGCTCGCTCCTGCTCGGCCTCTACAACGAACAGGGGTTGCTGGATCATGTCGGCTTCACGTCGGCGATCCGCGCTGACGAGCGACGGACGCTCACGCTCCGGCTGGAGAAGCTGATCGAGCCGCCCGGCTTCACCGGCAGCAGTCCCGGCGGGCCCAGCCGCTGGAGCAGCGAACGCTCGAGCGACTGGCAGCCTCTCAGGCCCGAACTCGTCGTCGAAGTGCGCTACGACCAGGTGACCGGCTGCCGGTTCCGCCACGGGACGCGCTTCGTCCGCTGGCGGCCGGACAAGGCGCCGGAGCAATGCCGCATGGACCAGCTTGTCCGTGAAGCGCCTCCAGCGGCGATCGCCGCGGCGCTGGAACGCGCGGCATGAGCGTCGGTCCGGACGGGGCGCCCCGCAGCGAGGCGACGGTCGCCGGAGTGCGGCTCAGTCATCCCGACAGGATCCTCTATGCGGAACAGGGGATCACCAAGGCGATACTTGCCGATTATTATGTCGCGGTCGCAGAGGTCATGCTCCCGCATGTCGCGCGCCGCCCTCTCACGCTGGTGCGCTGCCCGACCGGACAGGAATCGAAATGCTTCTATCAGCGACACGCCGGGTCGGGCGTTCCCGGGCAGCTGAAGCAGGTGAAGATTCCGGGCTTCGATGAGCCCTATCTCTATATCGAGGACGTCAGCGGCCTCGTCGCCATGGTCCAGATGGGCGTGCTGGAAATCCATCCCTGGGGCGTGACCGTCGATCGCCCGGTCGATCCCGACCGGATAATCTTCGACCTCGATCCGGGCGAGGGGCCCGGCTTCGACGACGTGATCGCCGCGGCGCGCGAGATTCGTGACGGTCTCGCCTCGCTCGGGCTGGAGAGTTTCGTCAAGACGACCGGCGGCAAGGGCCTTCATGTCGTCGTGCCGATCAGGCCCGGCATCGGCTGGCAACAGGCCAAGGCTTTCGCGAAGGATTTTGCCGAAGCGCTGGCGGCCGAGGCGCCGGATCGCTTCCTGACGCGCATCGCCAAGGCGGAACGCGTGGGCCGGATCTTCATCGACTATCTGCGCAACGACGCCACCTCGACCGCCATCGCGCCCTATTCGACGCGGGCCAGGCCAGGCGCCCCGGTGGCGATGCCGCTCGCCTGGGATGCGCTGCGCAAGGGGCTCGATCCCCGAAGCTTCACCGTCGAAACCGTGCCCGCGCGGGTCGCGCGCCGGAAGGACGATCCCTGGGCCGCCATGCTGGAGATCGACCAGAGGCTGCCGGACCAGGTCCGGCGCTGACGGTCGGCCAGCCGTTTCGCGCGAACGATGGCGCGCAATGCGCACCTGCGGTTTCTACGGTAGCGAAAGGTTTCGCGATGTTTACCTTTATTTCCGTTTACTGAACTCGGGCCACCCCTGTGCGACCACGCGCTCCGGCGGACCATTTCAGAGCTGTCGGCGGCAGGACCCCCACTCCTGCCGCCGACTTCGCGTCGGGCCTGTTCCGGTTGCGGTCCCGGTGCTTACTCGCTTCCAGAAGGAGCAAACCCTCTGGATTATGAACGGAACCTCGGGCACGATGGATCAACGATGCTGACCGCCGTCAAGGAAACTCCGCTGCTGCAGAAGAACGTCTATGTCGTTGACGACGATCGCGATGTTCGTCGATCGCTCAGCTTCCTGCTCGGCACCGCCGACCTCGCGTCGCGGCCTTTCGGCAGCGGCACCGACTTCCTGGAATCGCTCGACGATCTCAAGCCCGGCTGCATCCTTCTGGACATCCGCATGCCCCAGGTCGACGGCTTCCAGGTGATGACCGAGCTGGCGCAGCGCCGGGTCGAATGGCCGGTCATCGTGATGACCGGGCACGGCGAGGTATCCGTGGCCGTGCGGGCGATGAAGCTCGGTGCGGTCGACTTCATCGAGAAGCCCTTCGAGGAGGCGGTGCTGCTGAGCAGCCTCGAGCGGGCGTTCGTGATGCTGAGGGACCGGGGCGAGACCGCCCAGCGCAAGCAGATGGCGCAGGAGCGGGTGAATGCGCTTACCACGCGCGAGCGGGAGGTGCTCCAGGGCCTGATGGCCGGCATGGCCAACAAGCTGCTTGCACGCCGTCTCGACATCAGCCTTCGCACCGTGGAGATGCATCGCGCCAACATGATGGACCGGCTTGGCGTCAACAGCCTCGCTGAAGCGCTGACCCTCGCGGTCCAGGCCGGCGTAGAGCCGCTCGATCCCGTGAAATAGGAGGCGGTTCACAGGGTGCCGGAGGAGACCAGCTCCCATACGGCGCTTGCCGGCAACGTGCTCGCCCTTCTCGCGGATGAAGAGGAGCGGGCAATGCTGACGGAGATGATGGAGGGCGAAGGCGTCGTCTTCGCACCCACCGACGTTGCCGGTCTTTGCGCGGGTCTCGAGGATGGAAACCTCACTGCAGCGGTGATCTCAGCCGAACGGCTGTCCGGCCGGGACCTCGAGCAGCTCCGCGGAAGCGCCGGCAACCAGCCTCCCTGGTCGGACGCGCCGCTGCTGCTGCTGGCCGATCGTGCGTGGGTCGAACGCACACCCGCAATCCTCGACTTCGGCCAGGTCCGGATCGTCGAACGGCCGCTCCACCGGCTCGTCCTGCTTCGTGCGATCCGATCTGCCGTCCGGTCCCGCTACATGCAGCGTCGCGGCGAGAGATTCTCGCGCAGCGTCCGGGCGGCCCAGGACCATTACCGGCGGTTGACGGCGTCGCTGGAAGCCAATGTCGCCGAGCAGATCGGAGACCTCAAGGCGCTGAGCGCCCGCCTCGCCGTCGAGGTCGAGGAGCGCAAGCATACGGAGGAGAAACTTCGCGAAAGCGAGGATCTGTACCGCTTCACCGTCGACCTCAGCCAGCAGATCGTCTGGACGGCCGAAGCCGACGGATCGCGCATGCAGGCGAACCCCCGCTTCTACCACGTCACCGGCCTTCGCGAAGGAATGCCGCTGCAGGAAGCCTTCTCGATCGTCCTCCATCCCGACGATTACGGAAGGCTGCTCGCCGACTGGCGCGAACGCCTCGGCAACCCGCGGCCGGCGGTGCATGAGTTCAAGATGCGCGTCGCCGACGGCAGCTACAGGACGTTCGAGGGGCGCACCAATCCCAGGCTCGACGAAACGGGCGCGGTGATCCGTTGGTACGGGATCATCGTCGACGTCACCGAACAGCGGGAGGCGACGCTCGCGCTCCGCCAGGCAGAGGAGCGCTATCGGCTTGCGGCCCGTGCCACCAACGATGCGATCTGGGACTGGAACATCCCGACCGACCAGGTCGCCTGGAGCGACGCGGCTGTCTCCTATCTCGGCGACCTGCCGCTCGCTTCCTCCGACATCCATTGGTGGGAGCAGGCGATCCATCCGGACGACCGTCAGCGAGTCGTGCGGAGCCTCCTCGGCGCGGTGCAGGGCGACAAGACCCGCTGGTCCGCCGCCTACCGGCTGCGCAAGGTCGATGGCAGCTATGCCTATGTCTATGATCGCGGCTTCATCATCCGGGACTCGGAGGGCAAGGCCGTGCGCGCCGTCGGCGCAGTGGTCGATCTCACCGAGCGCCGGCGCGCCGAGGCGGAGTTGCGGCGCACCCAGGCCGAGCTCATCCACGTCTCGCGGGTAAGCGCCATGGGCGCGATGGCCTCGACGCTGGCGCACGAACTGAACCAGCCGCTGACCGCCGTCACCAGCTATGTCCGGGGCAGCCGCCGTCTGCTGTCGCGGATGGAGGACCCCGCGATCCTGCGCGTCTGCGAAGCGCTGGAATTCGCCGAGGCCGGAGCGCTCCGGGCCGGCCAGATCGTGCGGAGGCTCCGGGAACTGGTCGCCCGCGGCACGGTCGCCGTCGGGCCGGAGGACCTGTACCGGCTGGTCGAGGATGCCAGCGTCCTCGCCTTCGTCGACGAGCATCTGCACGGCGTCAGTCATCGCATCGACATCGATCCGGGTGCCCGCTGGGTCGAGGCGGATCGCATTCAGATCCAGCAGGTTCTCATCAATCTCATCCGCAACGCCGTCCAGGCCATGCAGAATTGCGAGAGGCGCGAGGTGGTCATCGGCGCCCGTCCGCATGGCGAGGACATGATCGAGGTCCGGGTCGTCGACACCGGGACCGGCATCCCGGACTCGGTGCGCGATGCGCTGTTCTCCCCCTTTCACAGCACCAAGGCGGAAGGGCTCGGGATCGGCCTGTCGATCAGCCGGACCATCGTCGAGGCGCATCACGGCAGGATCTGGGCGGAAGACGCGTCCGGCGGCGGTGCCATTTTCCGCTTCACCTTGCCCCGCGCGGATGTGCCGCCGGACGATGGGCTGTCGGATTCGGGAGAGGGTGAAGGGGTGGTCCATCCGGTCTGACCACAATGGCCCCGTTTCCTTTCCAGGCGCCCCCTGCCGCGCGGCGCCGGATGGACTATATAGGACAGGTCCCAGTCTGGATCGCGAGGTGTTTCATGGCCGAAGAGCAGGCGACATTGGCAGGCGGGTGCTTCTGGTGCACCGAAGCCATCTACAAGGATGTGATCGGTGTTTCGAAGGTCGAGAGCGGCTATACCGGCGGCAATGTGCCCGATCCGACCTACAAGCAGGTATGCGGCGGGGATACCGGGCATGCCGAGGCCGTCCGACTGACCTTCGATCCCGACGTCATCAGCTATGACGACATCCTCGATATCTTCTTCGCCACCCACGACCCGACCCAGCTCAACCGTCAGGGCAACGACATCGGTACACAATATCGGTCCGCGATCTTCCCGCATGACGCCGCCCAGGAAGCCTCTGCGCGGGCGGCGATCGAGCGCGCGCAGGCGCAATGGCCGAATCCGGTGGTCACCACCATCGAACCGCTCGGCCCCTGGTATCCGGCGGAGGACTATCACCAGGACTATTTCGAGCGCGAAGGCAGCCGCAATCCCTATTGCATGGCGGTGATCGACCCGAAGCTGCGCAAGTTCCGCAAGAGCTTCGCCGACCGGCTCAAGCAGGCGGCCGCGGCCGGCTGAACCGCCTCTTGTTCAGGCGCGCGGAGCCGCCGCGCGCCTGAGCCGGTCGTTGATGGCGTTTCCGAGGCCCGTTTCGGGGACCGGAGCAACCGCGATCGCGGCGGGAGACCTGGCCTCGGCCTCGTGCAGCCGATCGAACAGGGTCGCCGCCGCCTCCACCAGGTCGCCCGAGGAACTGAGGGTGGCATCGCCTTCGATCGGACCGAAGCCGATCAGCCATTCGCCCTCGCGGCGCGTGCGTGCGTTGAGGCGCAGCGGCTGCGCCGGCGCATAATGGCTCTGCATCTGGCCGGGGGCCACGATGGAGGCCGCTCCCGGCCCGGTGAGCGCGATGCCCAGCTCGGCCTCGCCGAGCGGGCCTGGCCGCAGCAGGCGGACATGGCCATCGCTCACCCCGAGGATGGTCGACTCGATTCCGTGTACGGTCGGCCCCGCGTCGATGATCAGTGGGATCCGCCCGCCCAGGCTGGCGAGCACATGCTCGGCGCGGGTGGGGCTGATCCGGCCGCTGGCATTGGCCGAGGGCGCGGCGAGCGGCCGCCCGGCGGCGGCGAGCAGGGCCTGCATCGCCGGATGCGCCGGGACGCGCAGCGCCACCGTCGGCAACCCTGCCGACGCGAGCGACGCGATGGGAGAGTCGGAGCGGCCGGGAAGCACGAGGGTGAGCGGACCGGGCCAGAAGCGCCGCGCGAGCGAACGTGCCAGCGGGTCGAATTCCGCAATCGCCTCTGCGGCGGCGAGGTCCGGGATGTGGACGATGAGCGGATTGAAGGCGGGACGGCCCTTGGCCTCATAGACGCGCGCGACGGCAGACCCGTCGGTCGCATCGGCCGCGAGGCCGTAGACGGTTTCGGTGGGAACGGCGACCGGCAGGCCCCGGCGGATCAGCCTCGCACCCTCGGCGATCGCCTCTTCGCCGAACGGAAGCACCGCGGTCGTGAAACTCTGTCCCTGGTCGTTCACCGGCCTCGCCTAGGGCCTGGTCATTCGCCGCGCAATGGCGCGGGGGTCAGGCGTCGCTATGTTCGAGCAGGTCCTCGACCGAAAGGCCGAGACGGCGGATCTGCGCCGCGATGGCGGGCCAGCGCTGCTCCAGGAAGGCGCGCCGTTCGGTCGCCCGAAGCCGCGCGCATGCCCCCTCCGCAACGAACATGCCGACCCCGCGCTTGACCAGGATGAGCCCTTCCTCCTGAAAGGTCTGATAGGCCTTGGCGACGGTGAGCGGATTGGCGCCATATTCCGCCGCAAGCGCACGCACGGAGGGCAGGGGATCTCCATCGCGCACCCTGCCTTCCAGCATCATCGCCGCGATGGAGTCGCGCAGGCGAAGATAAACGGGACGGTCGTCACAAGCCATAAGCCGCCATGCTGTACTAATACAGCACTGCGGTCAAGCCGGCCACCGGTTCAGGCTCCGGTCCATTGCGATACGACCTCGTCGAAAGCCGGCCGCTGCCGTTCCTCGAGTGCGATGCCCGGCGTTCCGATGAAGACGAAGCCGGTGAGCCGCTCCCGGGGCGAAGCGAAGGCGTCGCGCACCCGATCCGAATAGGTCGCCCAGCCGGTGACCCAGCCCGCGCAATAGCCCAGGGCCGCGGTGGCGACGATCAGGTTCATGCAGGCGGCGCCGCAGCTCAGCTCCTGTTCCCACTCGGGGATCTTGGATTCCTTCGGCGAGAAGATCGGCACGATCAGCTCCGGCGCCTGGTGGGCGAAACGCTCATTGGCTTCGAGCTCCAGCCGGCCGGGATTGGGATTTTCCGCCCGATAGGCCTCGTCGAGCAGGGCGGCGAAGGCGGCGCGCGCGGAGCGGGGGATGTGGACGAAGCGCCACGGATTGAGCTTGCCGTGATCGGGCACGCGCGAGGCGACAACCAGAATCTGGCGGAGCTCGGCCTCGCTTGGGCCGGGTTCGACCAGGTCCCGCGGGCGGCAGGAGCGGCGGGTCGTGAGCAGCGAAAGGGTGGAAGTGCGGTCGTTGAGCATGGTCCCCACATGGTTCGAGGAGAAAAGGCGCGAGGCTTCACGGGCTTAGAATAGGATCTTTCCCGTTGGAAGCGGAGCCGGACCGGGGCCGGCTGCGACGGGCCGGAAGGACGGTCCGTGCGCCCGGAGCGGCAGTGCGAGACAGTATCGTTCGTAACAATCTGCTTCACAAGGTCTTCGCGCGCGCTAGGGTGCGGTGCCATGAGCCGTTGACGCGGCATATGAACGACATGGAGTTTGCGAGCCCGTGGCCACCACAACCTACCCGGATCGCTCCGCGCCCTCTTCCGACCGAAGCTTCTTCGGCCATCCGAAGGGGCTGGCGGTGCTTTTCTTTGCCGAAATGTGGGAGCGATTCTCCTACTACGGCATGCGCGCCCTGCTGGTGCTCTATCTGACCCAGCATTTCCTGTTCGCGGACGAGGAGGCGCAGGGACTCTACGCCGCCTATGCGTCGCTGGTCTACCTCATGCCGGTGCTCGGCGGCTTCATCGCGGACCGTTATCTCGGCTCGCGCAAGGCGGTTACCATCGGGGCGATCCTGCTGGTCTGCGGCCATTTCGGCATGGCCTTCGAAGGGAGTGGCTCACGCCAATATGTCGACTTCGGCGGGCAGAGCTATGAAGTGGTGGCCGAAGGACGCGGCGATTCTCGCAGCCTGCTGATCCAGGCTCCGGACGGCCGCACCTCGCCGATGCAGTTCTCGGGAGCGGGAATCAGCATCTCGGACAGCGCCGCGGTAGGACTGCCGGCCTCGGTACCGGCCGGCCAATATGAAGCGCGGGTCGAACAGGATCCCCTCTATGTGCAGATCCTGTTCTTCTCCTTGTCCCTCATCATCGTCGGAGTCGGCTTCCTCAAGGCCAATATCTCCACCATCGTCGGCGCGCTCTATGCGCCGGACGATCCAAGACGCGACCGCGGGTTCACCATATTCTACATGGGGATCAACCTCGGATCGGTGATGTCCACCGCGCTCTGCGGATGGCTCGGAATTGCTTATGGCTGGTCCTACGGCTTCGGCCTGGCCGGGCTGGGTATGCTCGCCGGCCTGGTGACCTTCCTCTGGGGCCAGAAATATCTGATGGGCAAGGCGGAACCGCCGCAGCCCGAGATCCTCCAGAAACCCGCCGTGGGCCCGCTCAACCTCGAGTGGACGATCTATGTCGCGGGCCTCATCATGCTGCTGCCGGCCTGGTTCCTCGTGCAGCGCGACGAGATGGTCACGACGATGCTGACCGTCGGCGCGCCGCTGATATTCGCCGGCATGCTGATCTGGTCGTGGGTCGCTCTGCGCGGTGCCGAACGGTCGCGCATGATCGTCGCGCTCGTCCTCATCATCTTCTCGGTGCTGTTCTGGACCCTGTTCGAGCAGGCCGGCAGCTCGCTGACGCTCTATGCGGATCGCAACACCGATCTGACGATCGCCGGCGGTATCCGCATGAACGCGGCGCAGACCAACGTCTTCAACCCGGCGCTGATCGTGCTGCTCGCGCCCGTGTTCGCCGCCCTGTGGGGATGGCTCGGCAAGCGCGGGCTGGAACCCTCCACGCCGCTGAAGTTCGGCCTCGGCCTGCTCCAGGCCGGGCTCGGCTTCCTCGTTCTCGTGATCGGCATCAACTATTTCGCCGGCCCGGATTTCCGGGTCCCGCTGATCTGGCTGTTCCTCGCCTACCTCCTCCACACCACGGGCGAGATCTGCCTGTCGCCGGTCGGCCTTTCGATGGTGACCAAGCTTTCCGTGCCGCGGGTGGTCGGACTGATGATGGGCGTGTGGTTCCTGTCCTCGGCGCTGGCCCATACGCTTGCCGGCCTGGTCGCCCAGGCGACCGCCAGCGCGACCGTCGGCGGCGTCGTGGTGGATCCCAGCGCCCAGCTCCGGATCTACGAGGGCGTGTTCTCGTCGATCGGATGGGTGGCGGTCGGGATCGGCGTGTTCCTGATGCTGATCTCGCCCTGGCTGAAGAAGGGCATGCACCTCGAGACGCTGGGGAAGGACCATGGCGGCGGCGCCGCAGACCATGCCCTGGCCGGCGAGCCGCAGCTGGCCGAGCGCGCCGCCGCCGGCACCGACACCAGGAACGAGCTGAAGGCCGGCGACGCCGCTTCCTCGCAGGAGGGGCCCGACCGGGCCAAAGGTGACCAGGCTTGACGCTTCGACTGGCTGCCGGCCTCGCCGGACTGTTATTGCTCTCCGCCTGCGCGACCTCGACGGAGGGGCCGAACAGCGCTTCGGCAAAGGCGCCCGGATCGCCGCCCAGGTCCGAATCTCCGGGAGACGCCTTTCATTCGACCTATGAGCCCTATCCGGGCGTTCCGACCGCGATTGTCGGAGCGACCATCTTCGACGGTGAGGGCGGCCGCATCGACGGCGGGACGATCCTGTTCGCCGACGGCGTGATCGAGGCCGTCGGCGGCCGCGACACCCCGATTCCCGAAGGCACCGTCGTGTTCGACGGGCGCGGCAAATGGGTGACTCCCGGAATCATAGACCCGCACAGCCATCTCGGCGACTATCCCAGCCCGGGTGTCGCCGCGCACAGCGACGGCAACGAGATGACGGGGGCGACCCGGCCGGAAGTCTGGGCCGAGCATAGCGTGTGGCCGCAGGATCCGGGTTTCTCGCGCGCGCTGACCAACGGCGGCGTGACGACCCTTCAGATCTTGCCGGGGTCGGCCAATCTGTTCGGCGGACGCTCGGTGACGCTGAAGAACGTGCCGGCGCGCACCGTTCAGGCGATGAAGTTCCCCGGCGCGCCGCACGGCCTCAAGATGGCCTGCGGCGAGAATCCCAAGCGCGTCTACGGAAGCCGCAACCAGATGCCGTCGACCCGCATGGGTAATGTCGCCCTCATGCGCCAGACCTGGATCAAGGCGCAGGAATACAAGCGCAAGCTGGAGAAGGATCCCAAGACGACCCGGGATCTCGGCTGGGAAACCCTGGTCGGGGCGATGGAGGGCAAGATCCTCGTCCACAACCATTGCTATCGGGCCGACGAAATGGCCATCGTCCTCGATATGGCGAAGGAGTTCGGCTACAAGGTCGCTGCCTTCCACCATGCCGTCGAAGCGTACAAGATCGCGGATCTCCTCCGCGAATCCGGAACCTGCGCCGCCATGTGGGCGGACTGGTGGGGCTTCAAGATGGAGTCCTATGACGGCATCAACGAGAATGTGGCGCTGGTCCACGATGCCGGCGCCTGCGCGATGATGCATTCGGACGATCCGAACGGGATACAGCGGCTGAACCAGGAAGCGGCCAAGGTGCTCGGCGATGCGCGCCGGATGGGCATCGCCATCGCGCCGGAGACCGCCTGGACCTGGCTCAGCTACAATCCGGCCAGGGCGCTCGGCATTGCCGATCGGACCGGAAGCCTCAAGCCCGGGAAGATGGCGGACGTGGTGCTGTGGAACGGGGACCCGTTCAGCGTCTACACCCGGCCGGAGCGGGTCTGGATCGACGGCGCCCTGCTATATGATTCCGCCAATCCGAAACTGCGGCCGGTCTCCGATTTCGAGCTGGGCCAGCCGGGCGAGGGAGACGTCAAATGAGGCGTTTCCTGATCCTGCTGGCTGCGCTGGTCGCCGGCGCGCCCGCAGCCGCCCAGACGATCGCCATCACCAATGGACGGGTCGCGGTCGGCGACGGCTCGCCGCCGATCGAGAACGGGACGGTGCTGATCCGCAACGGCCGGATCGTGGCGGCCGGGCCCGGAATATCGGTGCCGGCAGGGGCCGAGCGGATCGATGCCGGCGGGCGATGGGTCACGCCGGGACTGGTGGCGGGCTTCACCCAGCTCGGTCTCGGCGAGGTGGATGGGGTCGACGAAACCAACGACACGGCGGCAGGCGGCTCTCCCTTTTCCGCCGGAATCGACATCGCGCCGGCGGTCAATGCCTCCAGCTCGGTGATCGCGGTCACTCGCAGCCGCGGCGTCACGCGCGCCATCGTCGTGCCCGGGGTCGTCCGCTACATCTTCGGCGGACAGGGCGCGCTGGTCGATACGGGCGAGGATCGGCAGGCGGTGTTCGCGCCGCGTGCCTTCCAGTTCGTGGAACTGGGGGAAGCCGGAGCCGGCCGCGCCGGTGGTAGCAGGGCGGCCGCCTTCGCCTTCTTCCGCAACGCGATGCTGGAGGCGCGGGCCTATGCCCGCAACCCGAACGCCTATGATGGGCGGCAGACCAATTCCCTCCTGATGCGAATCGATGCGGCGGCGCTGGTGCCGGTGGTGAACGGCAGGACGCCGCTGCTGGTCCATGTGTCGCGCGCCAGCGACATCCTGCAGGTCATCGGCCTCAAGCGTGAGTTTCCGAGGCTGAAGCTGATCCTCGTGGGTGCCGAGGAGGGATGGCTCGTCGCCGACGAGATCGCCCGGGCCGGCGTACCGGTCCTCGTCTCGGCGCTGATGGACCTGCCGCAATCGTTCGAGATGCTGGCGGCCACCCAGTCCAACTTCGGCCGGCTGCGCCAGGCCGGGGTCAAGGTCGCGCTGGCGGAAATCGCCCTCGGGGGCGACACCCAGCCGCAGAATGCCAAGCAGTCCGCCGGCAATCTCGTCGCGCTGCTGAAGCTGCCGGGCGCCGCCGGAGTCGACTGGGATCATGCCCTGGCCGCGGTGACGTCCGGTCCGGCGGAGGCGATCGGAATGGGGAAGGACTTCGGATCGCTTCGGCCCGGCCGGCGCGCCGATGTCGTGATCTGGGACGGCGATCCGCTGGAACTCACGTCGGCGCCGGCGATGGTCTGGATCGACGGGGTCCGGCAACCGCTGGAAACGCGGCAGACCCGGTTGCGCGACCGCTACCGCGAGCTGCCGCCCGCCGAGCTGCCGCCCGCCTATCGCCGCTGACGTTCGTCTTCCTCCTGACTGTCGATGGCGTCGAGCACCACCTCCGGCGCCACGTCGCGCGCAAGCTCCTGGACCTCGTCGCCATGCTCCGGCTTCACGCCGAGGTGCCGGCTGATCCCGTCGAGCATCGCCACCAGCCTGGTCACCTCATGCTCGGAGAGAAGATTGACCTGCAGGTCGAGCTCGGCGCGCTTGTCGGCCGCGGCCGCCATCCGGTTCTGGCTGATGAGGACGAAGGTGGACAGGAAAATGGCTTCGACCGAAGCCACCATCGCCAGCACGACGAAGGTGGGATCCCAGGGAGGGACCGGCGGCACCCATCCGAGGTTGGCGAGAATCCAGAAGCCATAGATGGCGACATGCAGGTAGACGAAACGCATGCTGCCGGTGAAGCGGGTGATCGCCGCGGCAAGCCGGACTTCGAGCGAGGCGCCCGCTTCCTCCTGGCGGCGTCTGCGCTCCATCGCCTCGATGTTGCGACGAAGGGGCGAGGCGAGGCTGGTCGCCGGCGGAGGCGGGAAGGTAGGTCCCTCCTGCCGCGCGGGTTTGCCATCGTCTGGTTCAGCAGTGCTGATGGTTCCTCCTGGCCTGGCCGTGGCCTGACAACCGCTTCGGTCGCGCCGGGTTCCTGAGGGGGGCCTATCACGCTATCACGGGGCCGGGTCCCGATGCGGAACGGGAGCCAAATGGGAGCGACATCGAGCGAATGACACGCAGATTTTTCGGCACGGACGGCATCAGGGGGCGCACCAACGAGGCTCCGATGACCGCGGAAATGGCGCAGCGCGTCGGACAGGCCGCCGGCGCCCACTTCCGCCGCGGCGATCATCGCCACCGGGTGGTGATCGGCAAGGACACGCGCCTTTCCGGCTATATGATGGAATCGGCGATGATCTCCGGCTTCACCAGCGTGGGAATGGACGTCGTGATGGTCGGTCCCGTTCCGACCCCGGCGGTGGCGATGCTCACCCGATCGATGCGGGCGGACCTGGGCGTGATGATCTCGGCGAGCCACAATCCCTATCTCGACAACGGGATCAAGCTGTTCGGGCCGGACGGCTACAAGCTTTCCGACGAGGACGAGGCCGCGATCGAAGCCCTGATCGAGCAGCCGCCCCAGCTCGCGCCGCCCGCCGAGATCGGCCGGGCACGGAAGATCGAGGACGCACGCGGACGCTATATCCACGCCGCCAAGTCGACCTTCCCGGAGGAATATCGGCTCGACGGGATCAAGATCGTCGTCGATTGCGCCAATGGCGCCGCCTATCAGGTGGCGCCGGCCGCGCTGTGGGAGCTTGGCGCCGACGTGGTCGCGGTCGGCGTCAGCCCAAACGGCCTCAACATCAACGACGGCTGCGGATCGACCGCGACGGAAGCGCTCCAGAAGAAGGTGGTCGAGGAAGGGGCGGATATCGGCATCGCCCTGGACGGCGATGCGGATCGCCTGATCGTCGTCGACGAACGGGGCAAGGTGGTCGACGGCGACCAGCTGATGGCGCTGATCGCCTTGTCCTGGGCGAGGCGCGGAACGCTGAAGGGCGGCGCGGTGGTTGCGACGGTGATGTCGAACCTGGGTCTCGAGCGCAGGTTGCAGGAGGAGGGGATCGGCCTCGTCCGCACCAAGGTCGGCGACCGCTACGTGCTCGAGGCGATGCGGCGGGACGGATATAATGTCGGCGGCGAGCAGTCGGGGCACATCATCCTGTCCAACTATGCGACCACCGGCGACGGGCTGGTCGCGTCGCTCCAGGTGCTGGCCGCGCTGGTCGAGACCGGCAAGCCGGCGAGCGAGGTGCTGGCGCAGTTCGAACCCCTGCCGCAACTGCTCAGGAATGTCCGCTTCAACGGCGGCCAGCCGCTGGAAAGCGGGCATGTGAAGGAGGCCATCGCCCATGCCGAAGCCCGACTGAACGGCAAAGGGCGCCTCGTCATCCGCAAGTCGGGAACCGAGCCGCTGATCAGGGTGATGGCGGAGGGCGAGGATCCGGACCTGGTCGAACAGGTGGTCGAGGATATCTGCGAAGCGGTGAAGGCGGCCTAGATCGCAATGGCGACGAAACCGCCGCGCGTCCTGATCATCGCCGGCTCCGACAGCGGCGGCGGCGCGGGCATCCAGGCCGATATCAAGACCGTGACCGTCCTGGGCGGATTCGCGATGACCGCGATCACCGCCATCACCGCCCAGAACAGCCTCGGCGTCGAGGCGGTGATGCCGATTCCGCGGGAGATGGTGCTGCAGCAGATCGATGCCGTCGCGCGCGACATCGGGATCGACGTGGTGAAGATCGGGATGATCGGCTCTGCCGATACCGCAGACGCAGTGGCGGAGCGGCTCCGGGCGCTGCGGAACGTTCCGGTCGTCTTCGATCCGGTGATGATCGCAACGAGCGGCGCGGTGCTCGCCGACGAGACGACGATCGGAGCGTTCGAGCGCCTGATGGGAACCTCGTCGATGGTCACTCCGAACCTGCCGGAACTGGAGGCCCTGACCGGGGCGCGGATCGGCGGCCCCGAAGCGATGGAGGACGCCGCCCGAACCCTGGCGGAGAGCCGCAGCATCGCGGTGCTCGCCAAGGGCGGCCACCTTCCGGGGAACGTGATCACGGATCTGCTGGTGGTGCCCGGGGAAGCGACCGTCCGGTGGCAGTCGGAACGAATCGATTCGCGGCATACGCACGGTACCGGCTGCACCCTGGCCAGCGCGGTGGCGACGGGCATCGGATCGGGGGCAGGCCTGGCCGAATCGGTGGCGCGAGGGCGGGCCTATGTGCGCAGGGCCATGCTCGCCGCTCCCGGCTTCGGGGCCGGCCATGGGCCAATGGGCCACTGGGCCGGCTGCAGGTCCGATTTTCCACAGGAAAGTGCGCCCGACGAAGAGCTTTCGCTGGAAAGCCGAAATCCGCGCCAATAGGCTTCAGCCATGGCTCCGTGCTTCAAGATCGAGAAGGCGTTTCCGGTTCCGCTGGCCGGCGTCGATGAAGCCGGCTGCGCCCCGCTCGCGGGACCGGTGGTTGCCGCGGCGGTGGTACTCGACCGGAGCCGCTTTCCGCGCGGGATCGACGATTCCAAGGCGCTGAGCGCCGCTACGCGCGAGGCGATCTTCCTGAAACTGCAGAAGTGCGCGCGGATGGGGGTGGGAATCGCCACGGTCGAGGAGATCGACCGGCTCAACATCTACTGGGCACGGATGCTGGCGATGACTCGCGCGGTGGACGCGCTCGGCTTCGACCCGGAGATGGTCCTGGTCGACGGCAACGCCTGTCCGCGCTGGGACCGGCCGTCCCGCGCCATCGTCGGCGGCGACGGCAAATGCCGCTCGATCGCCGCGGCCTCCATCGTCGCCAAGGTCACGCGCGACCGGATGATGGCCGAATATGCGCGGGAGCATCCGGGCTACGGATGGGAGACCAACAAGGGATACGGGACGCGCCAGCATTATCAGGCGCTCGACCGGCTGGGCCCCACGCCGCTCCATCGGAGGAGCTTCGCACCGGTGCGGCAGCTAATGCTGGCCCTGTGAGTCTTTCCCGCCACACCACTTCATATTGAGTCCGGGATTCGCGGAGCGGCGCTAGATGTAGCGCAGGACTCTTTTCGTTCCGTCATGCTCAACGGAATGTTAACAAGGCGGGCCAAGCGATTGATCTTGACCGCGGAGTCCGGCTGACTCACTTTCCTGCGTCCAAGAGGGGGCAGACCTGATGAGCGTGATAGAGCGTGTGAAGACGGGTGCGAGGCGCACCCAGAACAAGGCTGCGCCCTCCCTTCCGGTCAACCAGATCATGGAGGAGGATTGCGTCGCCGCGATGCGCCGGCTGCCGACCGCCTCGGTCGACATGATCTTCGCCGATCCGCCCTACAACCTCCAGCTCGGCGGCGACCTGTTCCGGCCCGAAGGCAGCCGCGTCGATGCGGTCGACGACGACTGGGACAAGTTCGAGACCTTCGCGGATTACGACAGCTTCACCCGCGCCTGGCTCGCCGAAGCGCGCAGGGTGCTCAAACCGAACGGCACCCTGTGGGTGATCGGCAGCTATCACAACATCTTCCGGGTCGGCGCCGCGATGCAGGATGCCGGCTACTGGATCCTCAACGACATCATCTGGCGCAAGGCGAATCCGATGCCGAACTTCCGCGGCACCCGGTTCACCAATGCGCATGAGACCCTGATCTGGGCCTCGCACAACGAGAACAGCCGCTATACCTTCAACTATCGCGCGATGAAGGCGCTCAACGACGAGCTCCAGATGCGGTCCGACTGGGTGCTGCCGATCTGCTCGGGCGGGGAGCGGGTGAAGACCGACGGTGTGAAGGCCCATCCGACCCAGAAGCCGGAGGCTTTGCTCTACCGCGTGCTGCTCGCCTGCACGAATCCGGGCGACGTGGTTCTCGACCCCTTTTTCGGCACCGGCACCACCGGTGCGGTGGCCCGCAGGCTGGGGCGGCAGTGGATCGGAATCGAGCGGGAGAAGCGCTACGTCCAGGTCGCGCGCGAGCGGATCGCCTCGACCCTGGCGTTGGACGAAAGCGCCATGCGGACAATGCAGTCGAAGAAGGCACAGCCGCGCGTGCCGTTCGGCGCACTGATCGAAACCGGCCTGATCCAGCCGGGAGCGATCCTCACCGACGCCAAGCGTCGCTGGCGTGCCCTCGTCTGCGCCGATGCGTCCGTGGAGCTGGATGGGCAGCAGGGCTCGATCCATCAGATCGGTGCGGCGGTCCAGGGCGCGCCGAGCTGCAACGGCTGGACTTTCTGGCATCTCGCCACGGGCGATACGCTGACCTCGCTTGACGAGTTGCGGCGGCGCTACATCCAGCAGCAAAATTAGGGTGGCTCCCAGTCATATTCTGGCACAGTGGCGGACGGCCGGCCCGTGACGGCTGGACTCTCCCTTGATTTGAGGCGATAGCATTGGTTGGCGGCCGCTCCCCTGCACATCGCCCGGGCATTTCTTGCCACGTTGGAAACGCCGGGGCTTTCGGAGGGAGGCCAAGAGCTTCCGGGTGCAGGGGCCAGGACGTGTTGGCAACGCCACGTCCGGACTTGACAGCATCAGCTACCCTTCTGAGGCTCTAGAGGAGCGGCCGTTCCTTTTTGCGCACCGTTCCCCGATGCGCGCTGCGCCTTCTTGCGGCCGGATTTCACTTCTGGAAAGGACGGCCTCCCCGCACTGAGGAGTTCGGAAATTGGGTGACAGGCGCGTCTATCTCCGCCCGACGGCTTTCGTCGACGCTCCCTTCGGTCTGGACGGCCAGGTCGCGCGCCTCGCCGGCGGGCTGCAATGGTTCGCAGCGGTCGAGTTCCTGCATGCGGACGGAAGCGGGCCTCCGAAGGTCGAGCTGGTGCGTGTCGAGCGGGTCGAGGAGGCCCTTGCCGCGCTGGACGAGCCGCTGCGCGAGGACGCCCGCCGGAGCTGGGCCAACATCACCGGACCGCGCCAGCCGCTCGTCCTCGGCGACCGGACCATCAGGCTCGATCAGCCCCAGGTCGCCGGCATCCTGAACGTTACGCCCGACAGCTTCTCCGACGGCGGGCGCTTCGACCAGGACGAAGCGGCAGCCGCCGAGGCGGGTGTGGCGCTCGCAGCGGCCGGCGCGGCGCTGGTCGATGTCGGCGGGGAATCGACGCGGCCCGGAGCGAGGCCGGTCTGGGAGGGCGACGAGCAGGCGCGGGTGCTGCCGGTCGTGGAGCGGCTGGCCGCGGCGGGCACCGCAATTTCGCTGGATACGCGCAAGGCGTCGGTGATGGAGGCGGTGCTGGCGAGGACGCCGGCGCTCATCAACGACGTATCGGCCCTGACCTACGATCCGCGCGCCGCCGAGATCGTGGCACGGTCAGGATGCCCGGTGGTGCTGATGCATCACCAGGGGCAGCCCGAGACCATGCAGCAGTCGCCCCATTACGACCGGCCGGTGCTTTTCGAAGTCCATGACTGGCTGGAGGAACGGATCGAAGCGGCGGTCGCCGTCGGGATCGAGCGGTCGCGGATACTGGTCGATCCGGGCATCGGCTTCGGCAAGACCGTCCGGCACAATCTGCAGCTCATGAACGGGCTCGCCCTTCTGCACGGACTTGGCTGCCCGATCATGCTCGGCGCCAGCCGCAAGCGCCTGATCGGCGCCCTGTCGGGGGAGGCGCCGGCCGACCAGCGGCTGGCCGGCTCGCTCGCCTTCGCGCTGAAGGGCGCCGAGCAGGGCGTGCAGTTGCTGCGCGTTCACGACGTGGCGGAGACCGTCCAGGCGCTGCGCGTCTGGCGCGGCCTCCGCGACGCTGCGCTCGCGCCTTAAGCTTCCGACGTGACCGCCTTGGTGCGGCCCGCACCCGGGCCGGCGCCGAGATCAGAACCCGTGGTCGGATTGAGGCTTCGGTCCGATTCCGTCCGCTTCGCAGCGGCTTTCACGTCCCGGCTGTCCGACCCGCCGAGCTTCACCGAAGCGGTGCCTTCGCCGCCGTCGACCGGGATGGCGGTGATCACGTCGTCGAGCCGTTCCCATTCGTCGCCGGAATTCCATGGCCCTTCCATGTCGCCGGCGCCCTGCGAGGCGTTGACGTACAGGCTCGAATATTTCTCGACGCCCGGCATCTTGCCCGGCGGGAAGTTGTTCTCGATCGAATAGAGCGCCTTCTCGAATGATTTCTGGTGGGCGACCTCGCGCGTCATCAGGAACTTGAGCGCATCGCGCACGTCCGGGTCGGGCGTGATGTTGATGAGTCGCTCGTAGACGATCTTGGCCCGTGCCTCGGCCGCGATGTTCGAGCGCAGGTCGACGGTGGGCTCCCCGCGGCTGTCGACATAATGGCCGTTGAAGGGCGTTCCGGCCGAGTTCACCAGCGCCGGGCCGCCGCCGTAGAGGATGGATTCGGTGTGGCTGATGCCGCCCTGGTTGATCTCGCGATAGAGTTCCGCTTCCTCCATCGATCCTTCGGCCATCTTGCCCTTGGCGCCCTTGCACAGCATCGCGACGATCGAGCCGATGATCTCGAGGTGGCTCAATTCCTCCGTCGCAATGTCGAGAAGCATGTCCTTGCGACCCGGATCGTCCTCCGTCAGCCCCTGTGTGAAATAGCGCATCGCCGCCGCCAGTTCGCCGTCGGGCCCGCCGAACTGTTCCAGCATATAGGTGCCCAGCGTCGGATTGGGTTCGTTGACCCGCACCGTATATTGAAGCTTCTTGTTGTGGACGAACATCGCGCCTCTCCTTGCGCCTGGTGTGGACGGGTCCGCAGCCGGTCCGGCCGCAGCTGTCGGATGATCGGCGAACACAGCAGAGCGCGGGACGTTCCCTTCGTCGGCGTCGGAATTTTTGCAGAACCGGTTGTTACGATAGCGTTTTTTCGTGCGTCAGCCGAGGGTGACGTCGAGGAACATCATCGCTGCGAGGCCGAGCATCAGGCCGGCAGTTGCCCGGCCCGAAATGTCCCGCCGCCGCTGGGTCTGCGGGATGATCTCGGACGCCACCACATAGATCATCGCGCCCGCCGCAAATCCGAGGCCCCAGGGAAGCAGCGCCTGGGAGATGGAGACGATCGACACGCCGAGCAGGCCGCCGACCGGCTCGACCAGCCCGGTGGCGAGCGCGGCCAGCAGCGCGCGACCGCGCGAATAGCCGAGGGTCGTGAGGGCCGCCGCAACGGCGAGGCCTTCGGGCATGTTCTGCAGGCCGATTCCGATGGCGGTCGTGATGCCGGCGCGCAGGTCGCCGCTTCCGAAACTGACACCGACCGCCAGCCCCTCCGGCAGGTTGTGGAGCGTGATCGCCGCGACGAACAGCCAGATGCGCCGGTGCGATACCGCGTCGGCCATGGCGAGCGGGCCGAGGCCGAGCGTATCGAGCGGCGGCACCCAGGTGTTGAGCTGATGGATGATGAGGGCGCCGAGCAGGATCGCCGCCACGATAAGGCCGGCCGCACCCGCGCGGCTCCATCCCTGGGCCTCGGCCTCCGCGATCCCCGGAATGATCAGCGAGAAGAAGGAGGCGGCCAGCATCACGCCGGCGGCGAAGCCGAGGAGGAGATTCTGCTGGCGCTCGCTCGGGCGCGCCATGCCGAGGACGGGAAGGGCGCCGACGAAGGTCATCAGCCCGGCGGCCAGGCTGCCGAGGAACCCCGCCAGGATGATGTCTTGTTCCATGAACCGCCAATCGCCGGATATTATGGCGGGCGAACCGAGCCGCGCGATGTTGGTTCCACCGTGCCCGGCGGAGGAAACGGTTACCGGCTCGCGCTTTTCGCGGTCGAATCTTCGGGCAGCTTGTAGATGCTGGTCTGGGCGCCGCGGCGGATCGTCACGGATCTGGCCCGGGCCGGTCCCTCGCCCTCGATCTGCGGCAGCTGGATCTGGGGGGCGGCGGTGGTCGGCATCTGCATGGCCGCGGCGGTCATGGCCGCCCCGACGCGGATCGGCTGCACGTAGCCGAACGCCGCCTGCAGGAGGATCGCGGCGGCGATCATGCGGCGGCTTCCCCGATGCCGAGTTCGGCCAGCTTGCGATAGAGGGTGGACCGACCGATTCCGAGGCGCCGCGCGACTTCCGTCATGCGACCGCGATAATGGCCGATCGCGAGCCGGATCACGTCGGCCTCGATCTCCTCGAGCGTCCGCATGTTGCCGTCGGGCGCATAGAGGGTGATGCCGGCGGAGCCGCCGATCGCTGCCGCGGCGGACGCGCCGTTGAGCGGACGTGCGTGATAATCGTCGGCGCGCTTGCTGAAGGTCGATTCCCGCGCGATCTGCGGGAAGTCGGCGCCGGTCAGGGCATTGCCTTCGCACAGCACGGCGGCGCGGAAGAGGGCGTTCTGGAGCTGCCGCACGTTGCCCGGCCAGCCGTAGCGCATCAGCACCGCGAGCGCGTCGTCGGTGATGCTGAGATGGCGCATGCCGGGCTGTTCGGCGATGCGCGCGAGCAGATGACGGGCGAGGGCGGGAATGTCGCTGCTGCGTGCCCGCAGCGGCGGAATGTCGCAATGGACGACGTTGAGCCGGTAATAGAGATCCTCGCGGAAGGTCCCGCGTGCAATCTCGTCGGCAAGGCGGCGCGTGGTCGACGCGATGATGCGGACGTCGGCGGTCTGGATGAACTTGCTGCCGATCCTCTGGAACTCGCCGGTGTCGAGCGCACGCAGGAGCTTCACCTGCACGTCCTGGGACAGGGCGCCCACCTCTTCGAGGAAGAGCGTGTTGCCGTCCGCTTCCTCGAACTTGCCGATATGCCGGTCGAAGGCGCCGGTGAACGCGCCCTTTTCATGCCCGAACAGAGCGGATTCGACGTGATTGGGCGGCGTGGAGGCGCAGTTCAGCATGACCATCGCCTTCTTGCCGCGCGGCGACGCCGTATGGATCGCCTGGGCGATCACTTCCTTGCCGGATCCGTTCTCCCCCTCGATCAGGACCGGCACGCGGGCGCGAGCGGCCTTGGCCGCGATCGCAAGCGCGGTGCGGAATTCCGGTGCCGAGCCGACGATCTCGTCGAATGCGAGCGGCTTCACCAGCTTTTCCGACAGCGGCCGAAGCTCGCCGGTACGCTTGCGCCGGTCGGTCGCGGCGTCGAGCGCCCCGACCAAGCGATCGGACGAAAGCGGCTTCACCAGGAAGTCGCTCGCGCCAGCGCGCATGGCGTCGACGGCCGCCGACACGCTGGTCTGGGCGGTCAGGATGAGGAGCGGCAGGTCGGGACGGAGATCCCGGAGTTCGCGGATCACCTCGCTACCTTCCGGGCCCGACATCCAGTGATCGAGGAGAAGGGCGTCGACATCGCGGCCTTCCTCGCCCGCAAGCAGCCGGCGGGCGGCATCGACGTCGGATGCGCCCATCACCCACCAGCCGGCGCGCGCGCAAATGGCCGTGACCAGCCTCCGCTGGGCCGGTTCATCGTCGATTAGCAGCAGGCAACGGGTTGCTTCCGGTCGCATAGGGCCTCGGTCCCTAAGCCGATTGAGTAAAGTTCGGCTTAAGAGCGGGCCGCTTTTGCACCGGACGACGCGCCTCGCCCGTCCGCGGGCCGGCGGGCGCGACGACGACCATTGCGGACATTGGGTCCGGACCCTAAAGGATATTCTGATATGGTCAGCGAAGAGGATCCGATGGTAGCCGAAGGCAACAGCCCGGAAGAGTTTCAGGCCCACGAGAAAAGCTATTCCCTGTTCATAGGGGTGATCAAATGGGGTGCGATCGTCAGCTTACTCGTCACTTTCCTCGTCATCTTCATCATCAAAGCCTGACGGCGGCAGCGTGAAGCTGGCCGTTCTGCGGGAAAGCGCGCCGGACGAGGCGCGTGTCGGGGCCACGCCGGAGACAGTCCGGAAGTTCGTCGCGCTGGGCGCCGAACTGGCCGTGGAGGCAGGCGCCGGACTGTCGGCCTCGATCGCCGATGCAGAATATGCGGAAGCCGGCGCCAGGATCGCCAGCCGATCGGAGGCGCTGGACGGAGCCGACGTGGTCCTTGCGGTGCAGGGGCCCGATCCCGCAGCGCTCGCCGGAGCGAGGCCGGGGGCCTTCGTCGTCGCCATGCTCAACCCCTTTGGGGAGCGCGCGCGGGTGGACGCCTATGCCGCGGCGGGCCTGGAAGCGCTGGCCATGGAATTCATGCCGCGCATCACCCGTGCCCAGTCGATGGACGTGCTGTCGTCGCAGTCCAACCTCGCCGGCTACAAGGCCGTGCTCGACGCCGCCTTCCATTACGGACGGGCCTTTCCGATGATGATGACGGCCGCAGGCACGATCCCGGCGGCGCGGGTGTTCGTCATGGGCGTCGGCGTCGCCGGCCTCCAGGCGATCGCCACCGCGCGGCGGCTGGGCGCGATCGTGTCGGCCACCGATGTCCGCTCGGCCACCAAGGAACAGATCGAGAGCCTCGGCGCCAAGGCCATTTTCGTCGAGGACGTGAAGGGCATCGAGGGTGAGGGCTCCGGCGGCTATGCCACCGAGATGTCCGAGGAATATCGGGCAAGGCAGGCCGAGCTCGTGTCCGGGCACATCGCCAGGCAGGATGTGGTGATCACCACCGCGCTGATACCGGGGCGGCCGGCGCCGCGGCTGATCAGCGACGCGCAGCTGGCGACGATGCGTCCGGGCAGCGTGATCGTCGACCTCGCGGTGGAGCAGGGGGGCAATGTCGAGGGCGCGGTGGCCGGCGAGATCGCCGAGCGCCACGGCGTGAAGATCATCGGCTATCGCAACGTGCCGAGCCGGCTGGCCGCCGACGCCTCGGCCCTCTACGCGCGCAATCTCTACAATTTCCTCAGCGCCTTCTGGGACAAGGATGCGGGCAAGGTCGTGCTTCCCGACGATGACGAGATCGTGAAGGGGGTGCGCCTGACGCAGGGAGGGAAGGTCGTGAACGAGAGGCTGCTGTCATGACCTTTATCTCGATTCTGTCGATCTTCGTGCTCGCCTGTTTCGTCGGCTATTATGTCGTCTGGTCGGTGACGCCGGCGCTTCACACGCCGCTGATGGCCGTCACCAACGCCATTTCGTCCGTGATCATCGTCGGCGCGCTGATCGCCAGCGCCGCGGCGGGATCGGCGACCTCCAAATGGCTGGGGCTGATCGCGGTGGTGCTGGCCAGCGTGAACATCTTCGGCGGCTTCGCCGTCACCGAGCGCATGCTGGCGATGTACAAGAAGAAGGAGCGCAAGGGATGATCGCCGTTCCTCGCCTCCTGTCCGGCAGCCGGGCGGTCTGCGATCATGCATGAGGCGGTCGCCGTCCCGGCCTGGGTGCCGCTCGCCTATCTGATCGCGGGGGTTTGCTTCATCCTGGCGCTGCGCGGACTTTCCAGCCCGGAAAGCTCGCGGCGCGGCAACCGTTTCGGCATGGCCGGCATGACGATCGCGGTCGTCACGACCCTCGTCACCCACGACATTGCCAGCCTGCCCGAGATCCTCGTCGCCGTGGTGATCGGCGGCGCGATCGGCTTCGTCATCGCCAGGCGCATCGCGATGACGGCGATGCCGCAGCTGGTGGCGGCCTTCCATTCGCTCGTGGGCCTTGCGGCGGTGCTGGTCGCGGCGGCCGCCTTCCTCAATCCCGAGGCGTTCGGGATCGTCGGCAAGGACGGTCTCATCCACTCGGTGAGCCGGATCGAGATGAGCCTGGGGACGGCGATCGGCGCGATCACCTTCTCGGGATCGGTGATCGCCTTCCTCAAGCTCAACGGAAACATGTCGGGGGCGCCGATCCTGCTGCCCGGGCGGCACGTCATCAACCTCGGCGTGCTGGCGCTGATCCTCGGCCTCGTCGCATTCTTTGCGACCGACCAGAGCCCCTGGGTGTTCTGGACGGTGACCGGCCTCTCGTTCCTGATCGGCTTCCTCCTGATCATCCCGATCGGCGGCGCGGACATGCCGGTCGTCGTGTCGATGCTCAACAGCTATTCGGGCTGGGCCGCCGCGGCGATGGGCTTCACCCTCGGCAACAGCGCGATGATCATCACCGGCGCGCTGGTCGGCAGCTCGGGCGCGATCCTCAGCTACATCATGTGCCGCGCGATGAACCGAAGCTTCATCAGCGTGATCTCCGGCGGCTTCGGGGTCGAAGCCGGCGCAGCATCTTCGGGCCCCGCCATCGACCGGCCGTACAAGCGCGGATCGGCGGAGGACGCCGCCTTCCTGATGAAGCAGGCCGAGCAGGTGATCATCGTGCCCGGCTACGGCATGGCGGTCGCGCAGGCCCAGCATATCCTCCGCGAAATGGCCGACATGCTGAAGGCGGAAGGGGTCACCGTCAAATATGCCATCCACCCGGTTGCCGGGCGCATGCCGGGGCATATGAACGTGCTGCTGGCCGAAGCGAACGTGCCCTATGACGAGGTGTTCGAGCTGGAGGACGTCAATTCGGAGTTCGCCCGCACCGACGTCGCCTTCGTCATCGGCGCCAACGACGTCACCAATCCCGCCGCCAAGACCGACAGGTCCTCGCCCATCTACGGCATGCCGGTGCTCGACGTGGAAAAGGCCAAGACGGTGCTGTTCGTGAAGCGGTCGATGGGCGGCGCCGGCTATGCCGGGGTGGAGAACGAGCTCTTCTTCCGCGACAATACGATGATGTTGCTGTCCGACGCCAAGAAGATGGTCGAGGAAATCGTCAAGGCCATGGGCTGAGCGGCCCCACGCAGCTGAGCCGCCGCATCGTCCACAGTTTTTTGGTTAGCGGCCCAAAAAGCAATGTTCTTCCGGCTCCGCGCTGCTGCTAGTATCGCAGCGCGTCACGGGTTGGCCCGTGTCAGCTGAACGTGGAGCTGCACTTGCGCAAACTGGGTGTGATCGGCGGCATGAGCTGGGTCTCGACCGCCATGTATTACGAGCAGATCAACAAAGGGGTGAGCAGGAGGAGCGGTGGGCTGACCTCCGCGCCGCTCCTGCTTGAAAGCCTGGACTTCGCACCGATCGCGCAGATGCAGGCGGCGGGCGACTGGGACGGCCTTGCCGGCATGCTGGGCGAATCCGCCCGGCGGCTGGAGGCGGCCGGCGCCGAAGGGCTCGTCATCGCCAGCAACACCATGCACAAGATTCATGATGAGGTGGTGGCGGACATCGGCATTCCGAGCCTCCACATCTGCGATGCCACCGGCGCCAGGCTGGTGAAGGACGGCGTCCAGCGCGCCGCCCTGATCGGGACCCGGTTCACGATGAGCGAGAGCTTCTATCGCGAACGGATCGAATCCTATGGCATCACCGTCACCACGCCGGATCCGGCCATGATGAAGGAGATCGACCGGATCATCTATGAGGAGCTCACCAAGGGCGTGGTCTCCCGCGTCTCGCAGCGAACGCTGAAAACCTGCCTCACCCTGCTGGCGCAGGCCCGCAATCAGGCGGTGATCCTCGGCTGCACCGAACTGGTGATGCTGGTCGATCCTGGAGCGAACGTGATCCCGGTCTACGACACCACCGCCATCCATTCGCAGGCCGCGGTCGACTGGATATTGGACGAGCAGGCGGAAGCGACGGCGCAGGAGATGGTTCCGGCGGCATCTGCCTGAAGCGGCCGGGGCCGGTATAGCCGGAGCCGATCAGGGCGCGACCCCATCGGTCTTCCTTTCTTCGCCGGCTAGCTCCTCCTCGCCCCGCGCGGCGATGGCGGTGACCGCCACGTCCATCGAGACATTGCCCACGGTGCGCATGATGTCGGGAATTACCTCGACCGCGATCAGGAGGCCCAGCGGCTCGATCGGGACGCCCATCGCCAGCGCAATGGGAGCGATCGAGGTGATGAAGCTGACCTGGCCGGGCAGGCTCACGGATCCCATGGTCGTGATCGCCGCCGCCGCAATGCCGGCCGCGATCTGCAACGGCCCGAGTTCGATCCCGAACCAGTAGGCGACATAGAGCGCGACGGCGAGGTTCATCGCCGGACCGGTGGCGCGAAACAGCGCGACCGCCAGCGGCAGCACCACTCCGGCGGCATGGACCGGAACGCCCAGCCGCTCCGCACCGGCCAGCATCGGCGGGAGCGAGGCGAGCGAGCTTTGCGTGCTGATTCCGAGCGCCTGGGCCGGAGCCACCGCCCTGGCGAAATCGCCGAAACGGATGCCGGCGCCGAAGCGCGCGAGCGGATAGGCGAGGAGCCAGATCGCTGCCCCAACGGCCGAAACGGCGATGACATAATGGACCAGCGCGCCGAGGGCGGCGGTGCCGGCGTGCGCCGCCACCACGAAGGCGAGGGCGAAAACGCCGACCGGGCCGGCCCACAGCACCCAGCCGATCACGACGAGCATCGCATCGGCGACGGCCGAGAAGAAGCCGGTCAGCCGCTCGCGCGGCTCGGCCGGCAGCCTGGTGATGGCGAAGCCGAAGATGGTGGTGAAGACGATCAGGGGGAGGATCGCATCGTTCGCCGCCGCCGCGAAAGGATTGGTGGGCACGATCGAGCGCAGGAATTCGGCGATGCCGGGCACGTCACCCGCCGGTCCGATCGTTCCGAGCGAAGCGCGAAGCGCCTGTCCGCTCGCGGCGGGCAGCGGCCAGATCTCGACGAACAGGGGAAGCAGCAGCGCGCCGAGGACCGATGAGGTCCACAGCACGGCGAGGATCAGCAGCAGCGCCCGCCAGGCGAGGCGGCCAGCGCGCGCGGCCTCGGCCGTGGTCGCAATGCCGGTCACGAGGAGCGCGACCACCAGCGGGACGATGGTCATGCGGAGGGCATCGAGCCAGAGGCCGCCGATCGGCTCGGCGACCGCTATCGCCACGGAGGTGACGCCTCGGGGAACGGCCGCCGCACCGACGAGGCCGAGCAGCAGACCTAAGATCAACGCCAGGAGAATCCGGGTCGGCTGCGCCATGTTCGAGGCTTAACCCGGCGCCGCCGGCAGGGAAAGCAGAGTTTCTCTTGCCATTCCGGCACATGGTATGCAACGGAAGTAACCGAAAGGGTTAGGGGCATGATCACGCGCATCCGCGAAGTGCGCCGCGCCAGGGGGATGACTCTCGAAGAGGTCGCGTGCCGCTGCGATCCCCCGACGACTCCGCAGACGATCGGCCGGCTCGAGACCGGCAGCCGTACCGTCTCCGTCGACTGGCTGAACCGTATAGCGCGGGCGCTGGGGGTTGAAGCCGCCGACCTCGTCGTGCTGCCCGGCCAGGCGGACATGTCCATCGTCGCCGTGCTCGACCATGACGGAGCGCATGCGCCGCGCCGGCCGGCCGTTGCCGTAGCACCCCAGGCAGAACCGGAGATGGTCGCCGTCCGGGTCGAATGCGGCCTGGGCGACTATCGCAGCGGCGATGAAATCTGGTGCCGCCGCCTCGCGGCCGACGCCTATGGCGCGGCGGTCAACCGCGATCTCCTGGTCCCCCGGCCGGGCGGGCGATTCCTGTTCGGCCGCCTGATCGGTCGCGACGAAGGCCGGCTGCACCTCCTCCCGCTCGGCGTCGGCCAGCGGCAGATCGTGGTCGCCGACCCACCCTGGGCCGCGATGGCGACGAAGCTGATCCGGTCCCTCTGACATCCCTGGAGACGCATGTGAATACAGGCATCGATCCTGGCCTATCGGGAACGGCAGGGACGCCGCCGGCGGGCGTTCATGCGTCCGAGCGGCGACGGATGCTCGCGATCACGGCCGTCCTGCTGCTGATCGTGTTCGTGCCTTATTATCTCGCGACGATCGATTTCGGCTGGCCGATCCCGCGTGACGGCACGACGTTGGTCGTCGGGCGGGATTTCCTCAACTTCTGGATGTACGGCCAGGCGGCCGTGGAGGCCGATCCGGTCCGCTATTACGATGTGCCGACCTATTGGGCCGCCACGGAAGCCGTGACGGGGCCGGATTATCCGGCCCAGCTGTGGTCCTATCCGCCCAGCATGATGTTGCTGGCCGCCCCTTTCGGCCAGCTTCCCTATTTCGTCGCTCTGGCCTTGTGGACCGTGATGGGAATGGCGCTCTATGCGGCTGCCCTGCGGCTCTGGACCCGCGACCTCCGCCTGATCTTTCCGCTGATGTTCGCGCCCGCGGCGGTGTTCGGCATGATGTCGGGTCAATTCGCCTATGTCGCATCCGCCGCGATCCTGACCGTGATGCGGTGGCGGGAAGAACGGCCCGTCACGGCAGGGATATTGTTGGGCCTCCTGACGCTGAAGCCGCAGCTCGGTCTCTTCTTTCCCATTCTCCTGCTCGCCACCCGGAACTGGCGCCTCATCCTTGCGGCGGGCGCAACTGCGCTCGTGATCATCGGCCTTACGGGTCTGCTGTGGGACTTCACGACATGGAAGGTCTATCTGGAGCAGGGTATCGCCAATCAATCGCTGGTGCTCAGGGATCCCGAGAAGCTGGGCGGCCCGTTCATGCCCACCATCTTCATGAATGCCCGGATCGCGGGTGCCTCCTACGACCTGGCGATGGCGATCCAGGGCGTGGCCGCCGCGATCGCCGTCGTCATGATCTGGCTGGTATTCCGCCGGCGTCCGGCCGCGACCGATCTGGAGGCCAATGCCCTGTTCCTGTCGGCAGCGGTGTTCGGCACGCCGTATATGCTGGCCTATGACAGTCTGAGCCTTGCCACCACGGCTGTGCTTCTGATGGTTTCGAGCGATCGATGGAAGCTGACGCCGACGCTCGTCTATCTATTGCCCCTGTTGCAGCTCATCGGCCTTCCAGGACCGGCGCTGGTTCCGCTCGTGTTCGCGGGACTGCTGATGCAATCGCTGCGATCTGCGAGCGGAGTTTCCCATGAACGCTAGCATCGACCTCGGCTCGCGCCGTTTCCTGCAGCCGGGCCGCTGGCTCTGGCTGCGCGTGCTCCTGTGGGGCCTGGCCCTGCTGGTGCTGGTGATCGTGCCCTCCTCGCTGGTCGCGGGCGTGGTCTATGCGGCCGGGGCGCTGGCCACGGGGACGCCGCTCGATCGCCTGATGGACGCACCGGGGCCCGTCCACCTGCTGGCGATGGTGGCCATGGCCGCCGCCGCGCTGGCGACCTATTCGGGCCTCGTCATCTGGGGCGAGCAACGTGACCCGACGGAACTCGCGCTCGGGCCGGCCCCGCGCGAACTGATCGCCGGCCTCGCGATCGGCGGCGCGATGATGGCTCTGGTCGTGCTGGTGAGCCAGGCGGCCGGCTGGATGCTCATAAGCCGGTCCAGCGTGACGGATGCCTGGCGCGCCGCCGCCATGGCGGTGGAATCCGGCGTGATCGAGGAAGTGGCGCTCCGCCTCATCGTGTTCCGCCTCCTCTGGCGCGCATTCGGCCCCTGGGCGGCGCTGGGCCTGTCCGCGCTGCTGTTCGGAGTCCTGCACATCACCAATCCCAATTCGAGCTGGTTCGCGGCGCTGTGCATCGCGGCGGAGGCGGGCGTCATGCTCGCCGGCTTCTACATGCTGACCGGACGGCTGTGGGTGTCGATCGGGGTCCACGCCGGCTGGAACTTCACCCAGGGCTGGATCTTCGGCGCGGCTGTATCCGGCACCGACTTCTTCGAGGGCGGGCCATTCATGCTCGAGCCCGCGACCGGGGTCTCGGAGATATTGAGCGGCGGGGCGTTCGGCCCCGAAGCCTCGCTCGCCGGGCTCGCAGTCGGAACCCTCGTCGGCGCTGCGACTTTGTGGCTTGCATGGAAACGCGGTCGGTTCGCGATCGGAACCGGGTCGGCCGTGCCGGACGGCGCGGCGAACCCCTGACCGGCCCGAGCGCCGGAGCATGACGAGGCGCAGATGTTCCTGTTCTTCTCCAACCGGCTCGGCTGCCTCGGCTCGCTGCTCGTTTCGATCCTGGTCACCCTGATCCTGCTGCGCCTGCTCGGCTGGATCTGAGACGCGGCGCAACCCGTTCGCGCCGGGGATCGCTCTCCTTGCTCCCTGCACCTTACCACTGATAGGCATGGAGGACCCAGGCAAGACCGGCCGAGAGAGCCGGCGGCCGCCCTACGCAGGAGAGGAATATGCATATCGGCATGGGTACCGGTTTCGCCCATCAGCGGGGCGACTCCTATTCGGACGCACAGCTCATTCGCGAGGAGTTCGAGAATTGCGTCCTGGCGGAAGAACTGGGTTTCGACTCGGTGTGGATCACCGAACATCATTTCAGCGATTATTCGATCTGTCCCAATCCGCTGCAGGCGCTGAGCTATCTTGCCGGGCGGACGCGGCGGATCCGGCTGGGAACCCAGGTCATCGTCGTCCCGTGGCACGATCCGGTTCGGCTCGCGGAGCAGATCATCCTGCTCGACCATATGTCGAACGGGCGGACCATCCTCGGTTTCGGCCGCGGCCTCGCCCGCCATGAATTCGAGGGGCTGCGGATCGACCAGAGCAAGGCGCGCGAACTCTACAACGAGATCCTGTCGCTGGTGATCCCGGCGATCGAAAGCGGGTTCATCGAGGGCGGCGAGATGTTCAGGCAGCCGCGCCGGGAGCTGCGGCCCCGCCCGCTGCGCAGCTTCGCCGGCCGCAAATTCTGCGGATCGTTCAGCGACAGCTCGCTCCGGGTCGCGGCCGAACTCGGCTTCGGCCGCATGCTGCTCATGCTGCCGCAGCGCGGCGCGATTCCCGAGCCCGACGATTATGCGCGGGTGTGGAAGGAGGTGCACGGCGATGCCGCCACGCAGCCGCACCCCATCGTCTCGGGGCAGGTGTTCGTCGACGATAGCGCAGACCGCGCGCTCGAGATCGGCGCCAGGCATACCGCCCATACGATGCGCGCGGCGATCGTGAACTACGAGCTGGACGATCCCGACATCGCGAAGATCCCTGGCTATGAATCCTATGCCAGGCGGATCGTCCCCAAGGAGAAAATCGACGATTTCGTCGAGCAGTTCGGAACGACGGTGATTGCCGGAACGCCGCAGATGGTGCTGGAGCGGATGGCCGAGCTCAAGGAACTGTTCGATCCCCAGGCCTTCTTCCCCCACCTCTATTTCGGCGGCATGCCGCAGGACGAGGCGGTTCGGAACATGCGCATGTTCGCGCGCACGGTGATGCCCGAGATCAAGAGCTGGCAGGCGACCAGCTCGCTCGACGATGCGTTCCTGAGGGTGGCGGCATGACGCTGACGATCGATCCGGCGTGGTTCCGGCCGGAAGCCGTGAGCGCGGAGACCCGCCAGTTCAATGCGATGCTCGCGCAGCGCATGGCCGGTCCCGGCCTCGCCGAGCTTGGTGTCGAGAAGATGCGGGAAGGAGGCGCCATGCCCTCCGGCCCGGCCTCGCCGCGGGCGATCGACCGCACGATCCCGGGACCGGAAGGATCGGAGCTGCGCGTCCGCATCATCGCGCCGGACAATCCGGCGGGCGCCTATCTCCACCTTCATGGCGGGGGCCTGATCATGGGATCCGCCGCCGGGCAGGATTCCCGGCTCGAAGCGATCGCCGACACTAGCGGTCTTGCCTGCGTCAGCGTCGAATATCGGCTGGCTCCGGAACATCCCTATCCTGCCGCGTGGGACGATGCCGAGGCGGCCGCCCTGTGGCTGGCCGGGAATGTGGAGTCCGAGTTCGGCGGCAGCTTCCTCGCCATCGGCGGCGAATCCGCCGGCGCCACGCTGGCGGTGCCGGCGCTGGTCCGGATGCGCGACCGGCACGGCTTCACCGGATTCGGCGCGGCGGCGCTGACCTTCGGCAATTACGACACGACCGGGACCCCCAGCAATCACTGGAACGGCAAGGACGGACTGGTCGTCCGGGACGTCGACATCGCTTATTGCACCAGCTGCTATGCGCCCGATCCGGAGACCCGGCGCGATCCCGACATGTCGGCCCTCCATGCCGACCTGCGAGGGCTGCCGCCGGCGCTGTTCACCGTCGGCACGCTCGATTGCTTCCTCGACGATTCGCTGTTCATGGCGGCGCGCTGGGCGGCGGCCGGCAACGAGGCGGAACTTGCCGTCTATCCGGGGGCAGTGCACGGCTTCACCGCTTTTCCCTATCGGCTGGCGCAGGAGGCGAATGCGCGCATCGATTCCTTCCTCAGGGACCGGATCGCGCGCGCCGGCTGAAGCCGGCCCCGGAGTATAAGGACAGAGAGTATGCAGGATTTCCAGGACAGGATCGCGTTCATAACCGGCGGAGCCAGCGGCATCGGGCTGGGGATCGCCAAGCAACTGGTGGCCGCCGGCTGCAAGGCGGCGATCGCCGACCTGCGCGAGGACCATCTCGAGGAAGCCGTCGCCTGGTTCGAGGAAGGGCAGCTCGGCAGCCGTGTCTTCCCCGTCCGGCTGGACGTGACCGACCGCGCCGCGATGACGGAGGCGGCCGAGCGGGTCGAGCGGGAATTCGGCCCGGTGACGATCCTGGTGAACAATGCCGGCGTCGGCGTCGAGGGCCCCCTCAGCGAAGCCACTTATGGGGACTGGGATTTCGGGCTCGGCGTCAATCTCGGCGGCGTGGTGAACGGCATCCAGACCTTCGTGCCCCGCATGCGGGCGCACGGGCGCGGCGGCCATGTCGTCAACACGGCATCGCTGGCGGGGCTGGTGTCGATGCCGTCGTGGATGGCCATCTATGCGACGGGTAAGGCGGCCGTGATCGCCCTGTCCGAAGCGATCCAGGACGATCTCGCCCGCGACAATATCGGTGTCAGCATCCTGTGCCCCGGGCCGATCAAGAGCCGGATTCACGAACTCAGCCGGAACCGCCCGGCCGGATACCAGCCAAGCCCCGGCTTCGCGGCCGCGGCGGAGCGGCTAGGCAAGCGGCAGGTTTCCGATCTGTGGATGGAGCCGGAATCGGTGGGCGACATGGTGGTCGATGCGATCCGCACCAACAAGCTCTACATCATCACTCATGGCGAGTGGCGCGATGCGGTGCAGCAGCGCCACGACAAGATCATGGCGGCGATGCCGACCGAGGTGAATCCGGATCTGATCGCGTCGCTGCGCCCGCCGGAGACGGAGTAGAACCGACCGGGCCATTGCGCAGCTGCGCGTTGCAGCCTAGATACGCGCCTCCGCGCGAGCGGGCGCTTAGCTCAGTTGGTAGAGCATCTCGTTTACACCGAGAGGGTCGGCAGTTCGAGCCTGTCAGCGCCCACCACCCCCTGCGGCGCCGGCGGCGTGTCAGGTCAGGCCGTGCAGGCGCTCATAGTCGCCGTTCAGCTTCAGCACATAGCTGATATTGTCGATGGTGAGGCGCAAGCCTTCTTCTTCCTGCATCCGGCGCTGGATGTAGCGAAGGCGGGAATCGCTGTGCAGTTCGGCGTCTACGATGTCGGGGTTGGCGATCGCGTCGGCGCTGCGGAAGGTCGGCATGACCGGCTCCTCTCCATCCGGGGATTGTCCTGGTTGTCAGCCACAGAACGTCGGACGCGCCGGGATGTTGCCGCGAAACCGGGAACGACACCTGCGGGAGCGGTTCCCCGCCGTCAGTAGGAAGCCGACAGGCTGCCGACGAACCGGCTGGCCGTCTCCTTGACTCCGGCCATCTGCTCGTCGACCTGGCTGAACTTCTGCTCGACCTCGTCGATCTCGTTGGCGACCGCTTCGGTATCGGCGCGGATGGCGGCGATGGTGGTCGACATGGTGTCGGCGGCAAGCGCGGTCTCGTCGACGGCGGCGGTGATCATGGTGACGGTCTGGGCCTGGGTTTCCATCGCCTCGCGG
>Ga0164243_10000592_pt1 | contig 65199 bp, 63 predicted proteins | sample OricompcompostOP_FD_108781 | JGI IMG/M metagenome (GOLD analysis project Ga0164243, IMG submission 108781) | Organic Plus compost microbial communities from Emeryville, California, USA - Original compost - Organic plus compost (OP) | ecosystem: Engineered > Solid waste > Mixed feedstock >... | reverse complement strand
TCTGCTCGGCGGCTTCGCGGTGGACAATCCGACGCTGAACCGCTTCTTCGCTCTGCACTACCTGCTGCCGTTCATGCTCACGGGTGTGGTTGCGTTGCACATATGGACGCTGCATGTGGTGGGTCAGAACAATCCGACCGGCATCGAGGTGAAATCGAAGACCGACGTGGTGCCGTTCACGCCGCACGCCACTGTGAAGGATCTGTTCGGCGCTTCCGCTTTCCTCGTCGTGTTCGCCTATTTCGTCTTCTACATCCCGAACCACCTCGGCCATCCGGGCAACTACACAGTCGCCAACCCGCTGAAGACGCCGGCGCATATCGTGCCTGAATGGTACTTCCTGCCGTTCTACGCGATCCTGCGCGCCATCACCTTCAACATCGGGCCGATCAATTCCAAGCTGGGCGGCGTGCTGTGCATGTTCGGGGCCATCGTCATGCTGTTCCTGGTGCCTTGGCTCGATACGTCCAAGGTCCGTTCGGCCGTCTATCGGCCGTGGTACAAGCTGTTCTTCTGGCTGTTTGCGGCCGACTGCATCCTGCTCGGCTGGCTTGGCTCGCAGCCTGCGGAAGGATCGTTCGTGCTGATGGCGCAGATTGCGACGCTGTTCTACTTCGCCTTCTTCCTGATCGTCATGCCGGTTCTCGGCCTGATCGAGACGCCGCGCCGCCTGCCCAATTCGATCACCGAAGCGGTACTCGGCGACAAACGCCGATAGGCGCCTTCATGCCCGACCTGACCTCGATCATGAGTTGGCTGGCTTCGCCACTTCTCCAGATTACCCTCGTCGGTCTCGCCGGCATCGTCGTCTGGCGTCTCATCCCAGCGCGCTTCGCCAATGTCAGGCTGGTCGTACAGATCGTCTTTTTCCTGACGATGTCCGCGCTGCTGCTCAGGGGGCGCATCGTTCCGTACGAGAGCACAACAGGCGACGAATTGCCGGCCGGCACGCTGCTGATCGGTTCTGCAAAGGTGCTGTGGTGGGTTCATCTTGCCTAGGCGCTGATTGGCTTCGTCCGCATCTACCTCGTCATCGAGGGAAAGCCGCGCGAGGAGCGCCTCCTGCAGGATATTGTCGTCGGCGTCGTATATATCGGCATGTTCCTGTCAGTCCTCGCCTTTGTGTTCGGTGTGCCGGTTGGAACGCTGGCCGCCACCTCGGGCGTGTTCGCCATCGTCTTCGGCCTGGCGCTCCAGAACACGCTGAGCGATGTGTTCTCGGGCATCGCCCTCAATCTCGGCCACGCGTACGCGCCGGGAGACTGGATCGTCCTTCCAGACGGTACCGAAGGCCGGGTAATAGAGACGAACTGGCGCGCGACCCACATTCTCACATCGACCCGCAACGTGGTCATGCTACCGAACCGGTTCCTCTCCCAACTCGGCTTGATGAACGTCAGCAAGCCGAACGAACGCCACAGGATCACGGTAAAAGTCAGGTTCCTTCCCACCGCAACGCCGGCGGTCGTCATGGACGTCATGCGCATCGTCCTGATGAGCAGCAACACGATCCTGAATGATCCGCCGCCTTACGTAGCCGTCAAAAGTCAGGACGCCGCAGCCATTGAAGTCGATCTGGTTTTCGCCGTGGCGGACGTCGAGCATCGAGTAACGGCGCGAAATGAAATCTTCGATCTCGTCTACCGTCATTCCAGATCGGCAGGCTTGCCTCTGGCGTTACCGTCTTCTTCAGCATCGATCGCCATGACCCGCCCGCGGTGGCGAGCCGAAGATGATCGGCGCCATACGCCGATGGAACTGATCAAGGCAATACCGGTACTTTCGGCCCTGACGGATGGCGAACGGGAAATGCTCGCCGCGAAGATATCGGTCCGCACCTATCGCAAGGATGAGATCATCGTGCGCCAGGGCGAGACGCTGCCATCACTTATGATTGTCCGCAAAGGCGTGATCATCAGGGAACGCCAGGAAGGTGATGGGCATCCGCACGAAGTCTCTCGTCTCTCTCCCGGCGACTTCTTCGGCGAAACGGGCCTTCTCGCCGGACTCGGCGAGATGTCGACATTGCGGGCAATAACCGAGGTCGCAGCCTACGAAGTAGACCAGGAAAGCTTTGCTCCCTTACTGATTGAACGACCTGAAATGGCCGAGAACATTGCCGCGATCCTGTCGGCGGGGAAGCCAGAAATCGGCGAGTCCAGGGAGCCTGGACATCAAAACGCGTATTCAAAATTCGCCTTGCTGGGGTCGATTCGAAAGGCCTTCCGGCTCGCGCGGACGAATGCCCGACATCACCTATAACATGCGGTTTATTTCTACGATCGTGCCCTCATCGACCGTGCCGTCGAACCAGACCTCGAACATGGTTTCAAGGAGAAATTCTCGAGGGCTAGCTGCAGAAAACAGAGTGAGCGAGGCGTGCAGATCTCTCGCGCCGGTCTCGCCGAAAACGGCCCGCACATCGGCGTCAAACAGCGGAAGAAGCGCTCCAACGCATTCACGGTAGCGCCCTCCCAGAAGTGGAGAGGACAGATATGCCTTGGCTTCATCGAGCGACGTGATCGCGTAGTGCCCCGGAAAGTCATATCCCTTGGCTAGTCTCGGGAAAATGAATTTCATGCAGGACGAATCCATGGTCCCCTTGCGAAGACAACCGAGCGTCTTCTCATACGCATGGGCCTGCGCTCGGATGAACCGACGCAGGTCGTATTCATCAGCCACGTTCGGCAGTAGATGCCACTGTGTCATGAGCGGCTACCCGGCAATGACGTCAAGATAGTCCAGGTGGTTGGCAAAGAACCGGCTCATAAAGGGGCATTTAAGGACCGCCTTGCGCCCGGACGCGCGAAGCAGGTCGAAGATGCCCTGCGCCAGGCGCGAGCCGATGCCCCGACCGGTGAGCTCTGAAGGAACCTCCGTGTGGAACAACACGATGCGGTCGTCTTCCACCCGATAGTAGGCGGAAGCGACCAGCCCCTGTGAGATCGGCAACTCGAAACGATGGAGTTGCCTGTTTTCCCGAACTTCTGCGTCCATTTCCGACCTCGATCTTTTACGTCCCGAACCTGGCGATCAGTCGATGCAGACGGATTGCGCTGTCGAAAACGCTAGAACCGCGCGGATGCCCACGCGACTGGACGGAAGACCAGAACGGGCCACACACACGGCGTGCGCCCCTGTCTCGTTCAGTGCTGGGACATAGACTTTCGAATTAGCCAACAGACACCCCCGTCGAATGGTCGGATGGGAGGCCTAAGCGCATCCTCCCACAGTCGACGCCAAACAGACCGATTAGCGTCGATGCCTATCCAGCCGTTCGCCCAGCACCAACAAGGACTAGGTTAATGCAAAACAATGTCTTTTCGTCTGTCCGCGCATCGCGTCGCGATGTTCTAGTCGGCGCGGTCGCGACCACCATGGCGAGCGCACTGCCCACACTCGCCCGGCAGCAAGGCGAGCAAACCATCTCCCCTAACGCATCAAACCAGGGATCGACATCCATGAGCACAATCACCACCAAGGACAGCACTGAAATCTTCTACAAGGACTGGGGACCGAAGGACGCCCAGCCGATCGTCTTTCACCACGGGTGGCCGCTATGCGCCGACGACTGGGACGCGCAGATGCTGTTTTTCCTTGGCAAGGGCTACCGCGTCGTCGCTCACGACCGTCGCGGTCATGGTCGCTCGGCTCAGGTTAGCGACGGCCACGATATGGACCACTACGCCGCCGACGTCGCGGCTGTGATCGAGCATCTCGACCTCAGGAACACCATCCACATCGGGCATTCCACCGGCGGCGGCGAGGCCGTCCGCTACGTCGCCCGCTACGGCCAGCAACGGGCCGCCAAGCTCGTCATAATCGGTGCGGTCCCGCCGATCATGGTGAAGACGGCCGCCAATCCCGGCGGTCTGCCGATCGAAGTGCTGGACGGGCTACGTCATTCTCTGGCGGAGAACCGCGCACAGTTCTACATCGACTTCCCCTCGGGTCCTTTCTACGGTTTCAACAGGCCGGGAGTGGAAGCCATACCCGGGATCATCCAGAACTGGTGGCGGCAAGGCATGATGGGAAGCGCCAAAGCTCACTATGAAGGCATCAAGGCATTCTCGGAAACGGACTTCACCGAAGATCTCAAGCTCATCGAAACGCCAACGCTGGTCATGCACAGCAAGGACGACCAGATCGTCCCCTTCGCCGACTCCGGCCCGCTTTCGGCCAAGCTGCTGACAAACGGAATTCTCAAGGCCTACGAAGACCTGCCGCATGGCATGTGCACCACGCATGCCGAAGTGGTGAACCGCGACCTGCTCGCGTTCATCTCCGCCTAAGCTCGCGCACTTCCCTCAAAGCGAGCCAGGATCGCCGGCCGTTCTCCCCTCCGGCCGGCGATCACCGTTCAGATTATACTGCAAAACCGGAGAACCGACGTTTCAGATCGAGTCGCGCCATCTGTCTGTTTAATACAAAAAGACGGCGGCCGCACGGGCAATTCTGTTCAGCGCAATTCCGAGTGTGGCTGAGGGTATCTGTTCGTGATGCTGATCTCGGCCAAGGGGTTCCACGTCGCCGTTCACAGTTCTCGAAGGATCCCGCAAACGCATGCTGGAGTGGCCGGCCGCGCGGGCGGTGATGGCAAAGGACTCATTCAAGAGAGTAGACGACAGGAGTCGATCCTATGAGCAATTTCGACGGAAAAACCGCAATCGTAACCGGCGGCAGTTCGGGGATCGGCCTCGCAACGGCGATCCGTCTCGCGAAGAACGGGGCGAAGGTGCTGATCACGGGTCGTCGGCCCGAAACGCTCGATGCCGCCTCCCGCAGGCATCCAGGGCTCGCGGCGATCGTCGCCGACGTTGCCGAACCGCAGGACGCACACAGGACCATCGGCGAGGCGGTCGAGCGATGGGGCCGCCTCGACCTGCTGGTCAACAATGCGGGAGCCGGCGCGTTGATGACGCTGGACGAAATCACCTCCGAGCGGATCGCGCAAATATTTGCCATAAATGTTGTCGGACCCAGCCTTCTCGCGCAAGCGGCCCTGCCCCATCTCAAGGCGACGCGCGGCGCGATCGTCAACGTGTCGAGCATATTCGGACACAAGGCGGGCGCAGGTCTTTCCCACTACGCCGCCAGCAAGGCCGCGCTGGAACATCTGACCCGATGTTGGGCCCTCGAGCTCGCACCGCACGCGATACGTGTGAACGCGGTGGCGGCAGGCCCAACCGAATCCGGCGCGCTGACCGGCATGATGGGCCTCTCTCCCGAGCAGGCCGCCGTCGTCGCAGAGATGGAGCGCGAGCGCATACCACTTGGACGGCGCGGCAAGCCCGACGACATCGCCGCCTGGATCCTCAATCTGGCCGACCCTGCCCATGAGTGGATCAGCGGCCAGGTCATCTCGGTCGACGGCGGCCTCAGCCTCGCCTGATCCGCCGTCCGCTGCGACGGCCCAAGGAGAACCCCGATGAAAAGAGCAGCAACCCGGACGCTGGCCGGAATACCGGTTCCCGACACACCGCTCGTGGCCAAGGCGATCGACTATGCCCAGAGGGAGAGCGAGCCATACCTGTTCAACCATGTCATGCGGTCATGGCTCTTTGCCACACGGATCGGCCAATTGAAGAAGATCGATCACGACGCCGAAGTCGTCGCGCTCGGGACGATATTGCACGACATCACGCTGAACGAGCGCTTCAAGGGCCCACGCCGCTTCGAGGTAGAAGGCGCGGACATCGCCCGGAACTTCGCGCGGCAGGGCGGAGTGGACGAGCGGCGCGCGCAGCTGATCTGGGACAGTGTGGCCCTCAATTCGACGCCGTCCATCGGCCTCTACAAGGAATCCGAAGTGGCGCTGTGCACGGCAGGAATATGCCTGGACGTGGTCGGCATGGAGTACAACCTGATCCCGCCGGCGGATATGGTCGCCATCCTGCAGCCGTTCCCGAGGCTGGACGTCAAGCGGCGCATCGCCCGCTGCTTCTGCCACATCGCCTCGACAAGACCGGAAACCACATATGACAATTTCGCGCGGGATTTCGGCGAGCGCTATGTCCCGGGATACCGTGCGCCGTCTTCGGTCGACCGGGTATCCGACGCGCCGTTCGACGAATGAGTTTCCGACTTCAGACTGACACTCCCACGCCAGCTTGCGATTTGCCAGTTCATTCCAGCAGACTATCGTAAGGCTTTCCCCGGGCATCCTATGGAAATTTACGTCATTAGACCCGACGAGTGGGGGCCGAACAGGTGGGATGCCCGTCTGCCAATTCGTCGGCCGCGGGGAGAAGCCGGACCCTCTCAGGATCTTGCCTGACCTGTCCCCTAATCCAGGTCGGACTTGCTCATCCGGACACTTTGAGACCACAGGGCCTCTGCCACGGTCGGATCGATCGCGAAGGGCCGGACGCCAAAGCGGCCTTGCGCCTCGACCGGCGCGATATCACAATCCTCGCAGTACACGCCCCCTATCCCCTCCAGTTCGGGCGCAGTGGCGCACCACACTGTCGTGGCGGCGCCCTGCTCCGCGGTCTTCATGTCACGCGCGGGATCGATCACCGGCGTGCCGTCCGGGTTCACGGCTCCGAAGGCGTCGATCTCTTCGCGGCTCAGGTGCCGCGCCAGCGGCCCGAGAATCGAGCCGGGATGAACCGAGAATGCGCGCACGCCATGCTCACGGCCACGCGCATCCAGTGCCACCGCGAACAGTGCGTTCGCCGTCTTCGCCTGGCCATAGGCGAGCCATTTGTCATAGGGACGCCGGTGGAAATCGAGATCGGCGAGATCGAAGCCGCCTATCTGGTGCCCGCGCGAAGACAGCACCACCACCCGCGTACCGCCAGCAGCGCGCAGCGCGGGCCAGAGGGCGGCGGTCAACCGGAAGTGGCCGAGATGATTGGTGGCGAACTGGCCTTCATGCCCCTCGGCATCCCGGAAGAGCGGCGTCGCCATGACGCCGGCGGAGAGGATGAGAAGATCGAGCGCCTTATGTGCGGCGAGAAATTCTCCGGCAAAGCGCCGTACCGAATCTGGATCGATCAGGTCCATGTGCATGACATCCACGCGCGCAATGCCGGACAACGCCTTGCGCGCCGCATCGATGTCACGCGCAGGCACGATCACCCTTGCGCCTCGCGAAGCGAAGACCCGGACCGTTTCCCGGCCAAGGTTTGATACACCGCCGGTGACGATGGCAACCCTGCCAGAGAGGTCGATGTCACCCGCGACCTCCTCGGCGGTCGTGAAGGGGCCGAATGCTGTTCCAAGGGGCGTTTGGGCGGGTTTCATGTCGTTCTCCTCGATGCGCAAAAGGGGCATCTAGCGGAGACGCCGATGCATATTGAGCTATCCCGTGGTATAGTCCGTACTCACCGCAAGCCGTCTCGATCAACCCGTGCGCTGCTATCTGCCGTGCCGACCATCGTCGCGGTGTGCGCGGGATGCGGCTAAGCATCAACCAGCGCCGTGAGCCTGCTGAAATCGGCACATTCGGTCTACCTGGAATTCGAAAGTGTCCGATGATCAATTCGGTCTGATCGCGAAGCGATGAGGTATCTTCTGCCGGATGCGCGCCGCCCTGGGGATTGTTAAAGGCTGGCGGTCGTAACCATGACGTGCTGACTTCTGCCGGGTGCGCGACAGCGACCGATCAAGACATTTAGTCCTCCGCGGCAGCGCCCTCCACGTCATCCTCCCCACCGACCAGTCCCGCCGGAATATCGCCAGCCAGCAGCTGGAGGGTTCGAAAAACCTCTGGTTTTGAATTTGAGTCCGTGATTCCATCGCTTTTAGCGTTTTCGGGAATTGGATATGGATCAGCCGGGTTTCTTCGACATTTGTGAGCGCCTTGCGCGTCTGAGTGGGCTCGGCGATCAGTTGGAAGCGTTCTCGCGTGCCGTCGATTTCGAGCTGTTCCGTCCGGAACTGGAGAGGGCGCTTTCCTACAGCGACGGCAGCAAGGGCGGTCGCCCGCCGTTCGACCCGGTGATGATGTTCAAGATCCTGGTGATCCAGACGATCAACACGCTTTCTGACGAGCGCACCGAGTATCTGATCAACGACCGCCTTTCGTTCATGCGTTTCCTCGGGCTTGGCCTTTCGGATAGGGTGCCAGATGCGAAAACGATCTGGCTGTTCCGGGAGCGGCTGACGAAGGCCGGCGCGATCGGCCCGCTGTTCGAGCGCTTCGATGCGATGCTACGTGACGGCGGCTATATCCCGATGTCGGGTCAGATCGTCGACGCCTCGCTGGTGGCCGCGCCGCGCCAGCGCAATACGAAGGCGGAGAAAGCCGACATCAAGGCCGGCAAGATACCGGAAGCATGGCAGGACAAGCCTACGAAGTTGCGCCACAAGGACCGCGACGCGCGCTGGACGGTCAAGTTCACCAAGGCCAAGCCGCAGGAGGATGGCACGGTGCCGGCCGTCGATCTCGCCATCCCGGCATTTGGCTACAAAAACCACATCTCGATCGATCGCCGCTTCCGGCTGATCCGGCGATGGAAGGCTACGGATGCGAGCGCGCATGACGGGGCCAGGCTGCGTGAGGGCTTGCTGGATCGCAGCAACACCGGCTCCTCCGTCTGGGCCGACACCGCATATCGTTCCGCAGCAAATGAGACCTTCATGGACAAGAACGGCTTCGTCTCGAAGGTCCATCACAAGAAGCCGCCGCACCGGGAGATGCCTGCGCCGACCCGGCGAGCAAACGCCGGCAAGTCAGTGATCCGCTCTCGTGTGGAGCACGTCTTCGCCGACCAGAAATCCAGAATGGGGCTCTTCATCCGAACTGTCGGCATCAGGCGCGCCGAGATGAAGATCGGCCTCGCCAACCTCGTCTACAATATCCGCCGCTTCATCTATCTGGAGCGGATCAGCGCCGCCTGAAGCGCACTGCATAGCCCATGGGCGTCTTGCCCGGGAAAAGTTCCCAACAAAAGCCGGCGCAAAAAGCGCCGGATTGTCAGAAATGCATCATCCAGCCGTGAATACGTAGTTCTTCGATCCGTCCATCTGATCGCGCGTCTCCTCGGGGATGCGGTTCCAGACCCGGCTCGGCCGGGGCTTGCGGTCTTCCAGCGCGTCGACGCCGCCGGTAACATAATGCTCATACCAGCGATTGAAGGTCGAGCGCGGGATGCCGAGTTTCTGCAGCGTGCGACGCGCCGACAGATGCGAGTTCTCGACCAGGCGGATGATCTCCAGCTTCTCGGATGCGGGGTATCTCATTCGTCGTCGTCGCCCCCATCCGCGATCATGCTTTTTTTAAGAATCCGCAGTTCCAGAGCCTGCTCGGCGACGACCTCCTTGAGATCGCGCGCCTCCTTGCGCAGCACTTTCACCTCGTCGCTGGTCGCGGCACGCGCCGTGTCGCCGGCCAGCCGCTTCTTGCCGGCTTCCAGGAATTCCTTCGACCAGTTGTAATACAGGCTCTCGGCGATACCCTCGCGCCGGCAAAGCGCCGCGATCGATTCCTCGCCGCGAAGGCCTTCAAGCACGATGCGGATCTTCTCCTCCGCCCCATACTGCTTGCGGGTCGCCCGGCGGATGTCCTTGATGACCTGTTCCGCAGGCGCTTTCCCTATCCCCGATTTCTGTCTCATCTTCGCTCCTTTCAAAGGCTACGATGAACCAGAAATCCTCCGCTCTCAGTTAAGCCATTTTGGTCCCATCAGTGCTGACGCCGGACATCGATGACGTCGTCGCTTTTCTCAACGCAGGTCCCGGCTACCTGATCGTTGGTGTGCATGAAAAGAAAGGAGCCTTCGAGCGCTTCGAGCCGATGGATGGCGATCGCGACGCGCTGCAGCGCCGCATCACCTCGATCATTCAGGACAACATCGATCCGAAACCATTGGGCGCTCGTGTCGAATTCCTCGATCTGGACATTGGAGGGTTTGTTGTCTGTCTCGTTCTGCCCGAGCATCGACTGCAGCCCTATCAGAACAAGATCACTGGCAGCTTCTATATGCGCACCGGCGCTCAGAACACGCCGGTACTCCGCGACCAACTCCATGCGCTGTTCACGCCGATCGAGAAGCTGGAAAGCGATACGATACAACTCATGGAGCGCGAGAATGCGGCCGTCGAAGTGCGGGATATCATGCAGAACAACGGCGCAACACTGCATATCGCCATCGTACCGCAAGAGCATTACGAGCGTGAGCGTGCGCCTTTCGACCCCGGTCGGTCCGTTCTGAAAGTGATGCGCCATTATCACGGCGGCAACCACGGCGTTTTCAAGGGATGCGAAAATGGCGTTGAGGGTAAGCGGTGTTTCCGGGCCACCTTACCCTCTCTCGCACTCAAGCGAAATAGGATCGAACGCCGGCAATGGTGTCGTTGACAACGGCAAGCACCTTGGCCTTCTCTGCGCCCTCGATCGGCAGGCGCGGCTTGCGCACATGCTCCGGAGCGCCGTACACTAAATGCTCGGCCAGCTTGATGTATTGTACCAGCTTCACGTCCGTATCGAGGTGAAAGGCCGGCGTCATCAGGCGGTAGAGTGGCCGCGCCGCCTCGAGGTCGCCGGCACGGCCGGTGTTGAATAACTTCACGCATTCTGCCGGCCAGGCGTTGGTCATTCCCGACACCCAGCCGACGGCGCCGAGCGCCAGGCTTTCCAGTATGAGGTCGTCAACGCCGCAGAAGATGTCAAAGCGGTCGCCGAAGGAATTGAAGAGGTCGGTGACGCGGCGGATATCGCCAGTCTCCTCCTTAATCGCAACGACACCGGGCACGTCGGCGAGTTCCTTCAAGGTTTCGACGTCGACGTCGACCTTGTAGGCGATCGGGTTATTGTAGATCATCAGCGGCAGATCGCTCGCCTCGGCGACTGCCTTGTACCATGCGACAGTCTCACGCCTGTCGGTGCGGTAGGCCAGGCTTGGGAAAGTCATCAACCCCCTAGCGCCTAGCTTCTGATAGTTTCGCGCGGCCTGGACGGCATTGTCGGTCGACAACTCGGCAAGGCCCGACAGAAGCGGGACGCGCCCCCCGACAACTTCCCTGGCAGCGGTGATGACAGAGTCCCGTTCCTGCTGGGTCAGGGAGGCGTTTTCGCCAAGCATGGGCAGGACGATCACGCCGGACACGCCGTTCCGGATGAGACGGTCGATGCTGGCCTGCGTCGCCTTCAGGTCTATGGCGCCGGACGCCTGCATCTTGGTCGTCACGGCCGGGAATACGCCAGTCCACGTCATTTAGGTCGCTCCTTCAGTTTACGTTCGAATAATGCCCTGACCGGCTCCGTAGTCACCACTATCTGTCGCCGACCGACCAGTCGTGCCCTCGACATCCTCGGTCACCACGCGGGTGAATACCCCCTTCTGCTCGATCGTTCGGCCCTTCATCGATTTCACGTTGATCGTCGGCATAGTTCCCTGAGCCTAAAGCCATGCATTGACGTGCCACGGCGCGAATTCGTCCTCGCCGTAACCGAGCAATTCGCTCTTGGTTGTCTTGCCGGAGGCAGCCGCCAGCATTGCCCGGAAGACCTCCTCACCCATCTGGTCAATAGACCGCTCGCCGTCGAGGATGACGCCGCAGTTGATGTCCATGTCTTCTTCCATGCGCCTGTACATGGCGGTGTTCGTGGCCAGCTTGATCGAAGGTGCGGGACGGCAGCCGAAACACGAACCGCGGCCCGTGGTGAATGCGATCAGGTTGGCGCCGGCCGCTACCTGCCCGGTCGCCGACATCGGGTCGAAGCCGGGTGAATCCATGAACACAAGGCCGCGTTTTTCGATCGGCTGGCCGTAGCCGTAGACATCAACGAGGTTGGTCGAACCGCCCTTGGCGACCGCGCCAAGAGATTTCTCGAGGATCGTAGTGAGGCCGCCGGCCTTGTTTCCCGGTGAGGGGTTGTTGTCGAAACCCTGCGGCTCGTGCCTTGTGTAATCCTCCCACCAGTCGAGCAGGCCGATCAGCCGCTCGCCGACGTCTCGGCTGACGGCGCGCTCGAGCAGCAGGTTTTCCGCGCCGTAGATTTCGGGCGTCTCGGCTAGGATCGCCGTGCCGCCGCAAGCCACGAGCCTATCGACCGCCGCGCCCAGCGCCGGATTGGCGGTGATGCCGGAAAAGGAATCCGACCCGCCGCATTGCAGGCCTATCTTTAGCTCACTAGCGGGAATAGGTCGGCGCTCGGCCTTGGCGGCGCGTTTGAGCATGGCTTCGACCATCTCGATACCACGGGCGACACTGGAGCGCGTGCCACCTGTTTCCTGCATCACAAGCTTGGCGAGGTCGTCGCCGAGTTCCAAGTTCTCATCTTCGCAAAGTTGGTCGATCTGGTTGTCCTCGCAACCCAGCCCGACGAGGAGGACACCGGAGAAATTTGGGTGCTTCGCATAGCCGGCAAGCGTACGGCGCAGCATACGCATCGACATGGAGCCGTCGGCGACACTGCAGCCCGATTTGTGCGTGAGCGCGACGACACCGTCGACGCTGGGGTAAGCGGCAAGCGCCTCCGGCCGCCGGAAATGCTCGGCGATCATGCGGGCGACGAGGGCGGAGCAGTTCACCGAGGTCAGCACGCCGACATAATTGCGCGTCGCCGCTTTCCCATCCGGCCTGAGATAACCGTCGAAGGTCGGAACTTGGCCTGGCTTCAGTCGCGCAGCATTGGACAGTCGCGTACCGATGGCACGAGCAGCCGTCGATTGCTCGAAACCCATGTTATCGAGGTGAACGTGCGCCCCTGCCGGAATGGCGATGGTGGCGATGCCGATCGGCTGGCCGAGGCGGTGTATAACCTGCCCCGCAGCCAACGGTTTCAGCGATACCTTGTGGCCGAAGGGAACAGACGTCTCGGCCTTAAGGCCGAAAGGCGAAAGGGTCTCTCCTTGCGCGATATCCCGCAGGGCGATCGCGACCTCGTCCCCTTCCTTCAAATTCAGTACGGTCGCCGAAAGCGCAGCCATCATTCATTCCTGCCTTGATGCAGCATATTTGCTTGATTGTCAGCAATCAGCAAGAGTAAAATGTAAAAAGGTGGCGGTTTTATGAATCCAGCTTTCGCGGGAGCTGTTCAGCGCCGGGCGCGCTTTTTAGGCGCGGTCGTTGCGTCGCCCAATCAGCCCGAATATGTACGTTCGTAAAGGAGTGTGAGTCGCGCAATGGCGAAGCTGGCAAGTCTGAAGTCGGAAAAAAGGCTGCTCGATCGTCGGGCTGCGGATCAGATACGATCGCATATCCTCGAGGGCGTGCTGCCGGCGGGCGAACGCCTACTCGAAACGCAACTCTCCGAAGAACTCGAGGTCAGTCGGGGGACAGTGCGTTCGGCGCTCGCCCAACTCGCCAATGAAGGGCTGGTCGAGCAGGTCGCCTTTACGCGCTGGGAAGTGTCCGGGGCGTCGGTGTCCGACGCTTGGGAAATCTACACGCTGCGCGGCGCCCTGGAAGGACTCGGCGCGCGATTGGCAGCCGCCAATGTCAAGGATACCGACGGCAAACGCCTGCGTGCGATAGCGGACGATCTCCTCCTCGCCGTTCGCCAGCGCCGCTTCCAGGACGCGATTGTCATCGATTTCGACCTTCATACCGCCATCGTGCAGCTTGCGCATCACAAGCGCCTCGTCGAGCAGCATCGCTTCATCTTGCAGCAGGTGCGTTTCCACATGGTCCAGTCGGGATTCCTGCCCGACGATTACGAGGCGCTGATCAGCGAGCACAAGAAGCTGATCGAGACCGTCATTGCCGGCGACGCCGATGGCGCGGAGAAGCTTGCCCGCAACCATAACGAAGCCGAGGTGAAGCTGCTGGCCAAGCGTCTGAACCAGGACATCGCGCGCGGAGAGGCGGACTACGGCGCGGCATCGTAGTCGCTGCGTCGTGGTCTTAGGACTTTGACTGCAGGGCGGTGTGCAAGTTGCCGCTGAGAATACGGACGTCGCCGGAAAACGCGGCGAGAGCCCGCTGGATCACCCGGATGTCCAAGGCTTCGCTGTGCTGGCTGGTGTAGCCTTCGAAATTGTTGTCGGAACCTGGATATTTGCCGCTCTCATGGCGGTAGAGGTCGATCCCGGCGATCACCAGTCGCCGAGGACGCAAGAGCGCCGCGGCGGCAACCATCAGCGCCCCATTGGTCGGAATGCGCGGACCCGTCAGATCGACCACCGCCGGATCGAACCGGTCGAGGAAAGCATAGCCGTTTTGCGGAGAATGACCCTCCGCCGCATAACCGCGCAAGATCGGCTCTCCAACGGCCTGCGTCGGAAAGATCACGACAGGCTGGCGCCTCAGTCGCACGATGTCTGGATCGCCGGTGAACACCACGTCGGGCATGACCATCCAGCCGCGTTCCAGCCAGATCCAGTTGACGCGGAATAGGCAGGCGCCTCCATAGGCGGCAAGTCGCGGGTCTTCGGACGACGGACCGTTGCCAAGACAGATGATCGTCTCCGGTGCTCCCAGAAGGTGTTTCAGATCGGCCAGCAACCGAATACGTTTGCCGGGAGACCTGCCGACCAGCCTTTCATCGACTATCATGGCTCCAATCGTATCAGAGGGGCGCAATGACCGCCAAGTCAGGCATAGTTGACGTAAATCGTCTTTTTCTGGAAGTAGGCATCGAGTCCGTACTTGCCATCCTCGCCGCCGATGCCGCTGTCGCGGAGGCCTGCGTGATGCGCGTGCACGGCGTCGCCGCCCGGCCGGTTGACATAGATCTCGCCGAATTTCAGTTCGTGGATCAGTCGCATCATACGCCGCATATCCTTGGTGAATACATAGGCGGAGAGGCCGTAGCGTGACTCGTTGGCCAGCCGCAGTCCCTCGTCGAAATCGGTGACGGTCATGACCGGCACGACCGGCCCGAATACCTCGTCCTGCATGATACGCATCTGGTTGTCTGCGACGGTCATCACCGTCGGCTCATACCAGTGGCCGCGCACGAACTCGCCCTCGGTCAGGCGACGCCCGCCTGTCAGCACATCGGCTCCGGCGTCGCGGGCGGCGTCCACCATGCGCTCTACCTTGTCCAGCTCTGGCCCGCTGAACTTCGGGCCGACATCGACCATGGTGGTGGGGTCGCCGACTTTCAGCGCCTTCACCGCGCGCGTGAACTTGTCGAGGAATTCGTTAGCGATCTTGCGGTGTACGTACATGCGTTCATTGCAGATGCAGATCTGGCCGCAATTTTCGAAGCGCGACAGCACCGCCGCGCGCACCGCCGCGCCGATGTCGGCGTCCTCGGCAACGACAAACGGTGCCTTGCCGCCGAGTTCCAGCCGAAGCAGCTTCAGGTCGTCCGCTGCGGAACGGAAAATCTCCTTGCCGGCACGCACCGAGCCGGTGAGCGTGATCAGACGCGGTATGGGATGGCGCACAAGCGCGGCGCCCAAGCCTTCGCCCGTGCCGGAGACGACGTTGATGACGCCGGGAGGAAAGTCCAACTGCGAGGAGAGCTGCGCTATCTCCAGCGCCGAGATCGGCGTGCCCTCATGCGACTTGATAACTATGGTGTTGCCTGCGAGCAGCGCAGGCCCCATCTTGCGGCACATCAACGCCGCCGGATAATTCCATGCAGTCAAGCCGACGACGACGCCGTGCGCGACCCGCTGGATCCATATCTGCTCGTCGGGTACGTCGGAGGGAATGATGTCGCCGGTAATACGGCGCGCTTCCTCGGCCGCGTAGGTCAGGTAAAGCGCCGCGCTCTCGATCTCGCCTCGCGCTTCCTGGATCGGCTTACCCTGTTCGGCAACCACGATGCGGGCCAATCGTTCGCGGTTTTCGAGGATCAGGCGGGCAAGGTCTTTCAGCAACTGGCCGCGGTTAGCAGGGGGCATGGCCTCCCAGCCAGGTTGCGCGGCGCGAGCCGCTACCAGCGCCCGGTCGGCGTCGTCTTCACCGCCCTTGGGTATGGAGGCGATGATGGCGCCCGACGCCGGGTTTTCGACTTCGATCCATTCCTTGACGGTCGAATCCACCCACTGGCCGCCGATATAATGGCGGTAGCGGTCGGTGCCCTTCACGAGCTCTTTCATAGCCGGCATGGCAAGATTCCTGTCCTGTAAAGCTTTAGTGGAAAGTCCCCTCGGGCACGTAACCGGCCATTTCCGGTAGCCAGAGCGTGATCTGAGGGACGAAAACAAGGATGAACAGCGAGATCACAATCATTAGCAGCAACACCCATATTTCCGTGAGGATGTCGCTGACCTTGATACCGGTGATACCCGAGATCAGATAGAGCACCTGACCCATGGGCGGATGGATCAACCCGATCATCATGTTGACTGTCGAGACGACGCCAAAATACACGGGATCGATGCCCAACTCGCGTACAGTCGGCATCAGAATCGGGATGACGATCAGCAACAGCAGCAGCGTGTCGAACAGCGCGCCGAGCAGGATAAACAGCAGCGTGACGACGAACATGAACAGGCGCGGGCCCATGTCCATGCCGGCGATCCAGACGCCCAGCAACGCTGGAAGGCGTTCGGCGGCGACAATATAGTTCATCACTACCGCTCCGGCGATGGTGAGGCCGACGATCGCCGTCGATTTCGACGAATTCAGAAGAACCTCGAAGAGCTTCTTCGGGGACATCGTGCGGTACCAGAAAATCGCCAATACAAGCGCGACGAAAGCAGCGACGGCGGCGGCCTCGGTGGGCGTGACCGCGCCGCTATAGATGCCGCCGAGCAGAATGGCCGGCAGAAGCAGGGTCGGGCCGGCGTCACGTGTGACGGCGACTGCTTCCTTGAAGGTTGGCTTGGGTTGCGTCGGAAAATTCTGGATGCGCGCTTGGATGGCCACGAGTCCTATCATTACCGCAGCCAGGAAGAGGCCCGGGCCGACACCGCCGAGGAAAAGATAGCCGATCGACGTGTTGGTGACGACGCCAAACAGCACCATGGGGATCGACGGTGGGATGATCGGCCCGAGAATGGATGAGGTCGAGGTCAGGGCCGCCGCAAAGCCCGGCCGATAGCCGGCCTTGATCATCATGTCGATAGATATCTTGCCGGGTCCGGCCGCATCGGCCAGCGCGCTGCCGCTCATGCCGGCGAAGATGACACTGGCGACGATGTTGACATGGGCAAGGCCGCCGCGGAAGCGACCGACCAGCAGGCTGGCGAAGCCGAAAAGCTTGTCAGTCATCTCGCCGGCATTCATGAGTTCGGCTGAGAAGATGAAAAGCGGCACGGCCAGCATCACGAAGTTGTTGTATACGCCGTTAAGGCTCTGGCTAGCGACCAAGCCGATATCGCCGCCGTTGATCAGGAAATAAAGGATGCCGGAGGCCAGCATTGCATGGCCAAGCGGCATGCCGAGGAACGTCCAGACGAAAAACAGGACGAACATAGCGATGGCTGCGAACGACATGCGATATTCCTAGAGATGCTGTTCCCAGCCGGGATGAACAAGTTGCCAGACGCGGATGACCGCATTCACCGTCACCGCGATCATGAACACGAGGAAGCAGCCGAAGACGAGTTGCATGGGAACCCTCAGCAGCATCGAATGGCGCGTGCGCAGGAACCACATGTAGTCGGCCGTGCCCCACAGTGCGGCAAAGAAAAGCACGGCCAGCGACAGGGTGATGAAAAGCGCCAGCATCCGCCGCGCGCGGGGCGGGAACACATCATAAATCACATCGAAGACAATGTGCTGCCGTTCCTTAAGCAGGATATCGCTAGTCCAAAAGACGATCCAGACGAAGCCGATCGCACATAGTTCGTTGGACCATGCGACCGGCTCGTTGAAGACATAGCGGCCACCGACGCCAATCACGAAGCCGACGAACATCACGGCGAAGGCCAAGACGCTCACCGATTCGGCAAACCTCCGCCAAAGAGCCAGGAATTTCCGCATCGCGCCGTCTCACGCGGCACTGATACGGTCGAGTAGGCCTTTCGGCCAATTCTTCGAGAAATCCGAATTCACGAAAGCTTCGAGCACATGCTTGCGGAAGGCATCGACATCCGGCGTCGTCACCGTGTTGCCATGCGCTTCGAAAAAAGCCTTGCTGTTGTTCTCGGTTTTGGTGATGCCGTCGTCGTTAACTTTCTTGGCGGCATCCTCGGCCTCGGCGACGGCATTCTTCTCGTCGTCGCTCAGGCCGTCCCAAAAGGGCTTCGGCATAGTGAAGAAGACATTGGCCACCTGATGGCCGGTCAGCACGACCTGCTTGGAGACTTCGTAGAACTTTGACGCGATCGCGTCGGGCAGGGGATTTTCCAGCCCGTCGATTGTGCCGGTTTGCATGGCGAGATAGACCTCCTCGAAGGCAAGCGGCGTGGCGCTCGCACCGAGCGCGTTGCCGAGGAACTGCCACGATTCAGATCCTGGCATGCGCAGTTTTACGCCTTTCAAGTCGGCAGGCGTATTCACCGTTCGCTGAGCCCGCAGGATTACATGACGCGTGCCAATATACTGGCTTTTGACGATCTGAAGCTGCAGGTCGCTGGCGACCTTGTTCTTGTATTCCTTGCCAACATCACCGTCGTAGACGGCATCGAGATGTTTGGCGTCGCGGAACAGATAGCCTGTGGTGAAGATCGAATATTCGGGAATGAGTTCGGCGATGTCCGAGGGTGAGATCAGGGCGATATCGAGATTGCCGCGCTGCATGGCCTCGATCTCGGTACCTTGCGCGAAGAGGGTGCCATTGTAGTGGATCTGGACGTCGAAGGCGCCAGGAATTGATTTCTCTAACGTGTCCTTGAAGGTCTGAAGCGCTTTTGACTGCCACTCCGTGTCAGGTCCTGGCGTCGACGCGCGGATCACCTTTGCCTCGGCGTAGGCCAGACGCAACACAAACGGCGTGGCCAAGACGCCAAGCGCTCCCTTCAGGACAGCCCGACGGCGGAAACCCTGCTTGAGGAAAGACTGCTCCATGCTCCTAACCCTTTCATCTCTTGTTTTGTTCCCCGCTCGACGCTGACGCCGAGCCAAGGGATATTTTCATTACGTCGAGAAATGGTCAAGCCAAATGTTGACAATCGGCAATTAATCATCATTTCTTGATATGGACGACGCCCCGCAAGATCCGAGTTTCGACGCCTATGAAATCCGACACCTCGGCACTGCCCCAATCAGATTGCCTGATTGTCGCTGTAGCCACGCCCCTTACCGCCGATCTCCGCCCCAGCGCACCACTTCTGACCGGTCACATCTCCGCATTGTTGCATTCCGGCTGTGATGGCGCTGCCCTGTTCGGAACGACCGGCGAAGGGACGGAATTCTCCGTTTACGACAGAACGACCACTTTGGAGGCGATAGTCGCGGCGGGGATAAATCCGCGCCGCCTGATCGTCTCGGCTGGCGCCTTGGCAATACCCGACATCATCGATCTGGCGAACGACGCGCTCGATCACGGAGTCGACAGCCTGCTGCTCATGCCTCCCTGCGTTTATCGCGGGGGCATCACGGAAGACGGCACGTTTCGCTTCTATGCTACCGTGATCGATCGGATAAACAGGGATGACCTGAGGCTATGCCTCTACCATTTTCCAGACATATGCGGCGTCCCGATTACTCCGCGCGTGGTGCGTCGTCTTGATGAATCCTATCCTGGTATAATCAGCGGCGTGAAAGACAGTGGCGGCGACCTCGACTTCACAGAGGCGCTCGTCCGTCGCTTTTCTCATCTGGCAATTTACACCGGATCGGAGATCCACTTGCCCCAGGCACTCGCAGCGGGGGCGCGAGGGACTATCTGCGGTCTTGGCAACGCCATGCCGCGGTTGATGCGCGCGATGTTCGATGCGCCAACGGCTTTCGATCGCCGGCAACTGGTGCCGGCTCTGCTGGCGGGGGACACCATTTTGTCGCGAAGCCCTTTCCCCGCTGCGATAAAAGCCATTCTGGCCTCGGCCACAGGTGAACCCGATTGGAGCATCGTGCTTCCCCCTATGTCGGAGCTCCACAACCCCGAGCGTGACTGGCTCCTGTGGGATTTCAAGCGCTGGGAGGCGGAATTGCCTTCCGAGTTCCGGAGCCTCTTCGAGTAAACTGCGAGGGCGGTGTCACGTTATCGAGTCCGATCTGAACAACGGCGTCAGGCGCCGACTTCAGCGCTTGAGCGCGAGATGTGGCGGAGGCAATATTCCTGCTGTCAAAGCAGGACCGCCACATTGAGCCCGTGCACACGCTCGAACGACGCGTCACCCGTGAGCAACAGATGATCCGGTCCCAGTTGCAGACAACTCGCAGCTTGCAACGCGTCCGGCGTGCGGAGCCCATGCCTCACTCGAATGACCGTCGCCAGTTCGACAACGTTTCGATCGAGTTCTATCCACACAAGGTCAGGGCGGGCGAAGAAGGAATCGAACAATGCCAACGCGACGGTATCGTCGTTCTTCATCGGCCCGACGCGACATTCAAGCCATGACAGCCGGCTGACCGCAGCGCCCATGTTGGAATGCGCTTGCTCCAGCGTGGCCAATTGGCGCCGTACGCGGCCAGCGAACGGTTCATTTGCCTCGATTAGATAGATTAGGGCGCTGGCGTCGAAAAAGGCGATCACCAATTGCGCTCGTCGGACAAGGCTGCGTCGATCTCCGCTTTGTCGCGGGTGCCGGTGGCGGGTTTCGACAATAGCCACTGCAGCGCAGTCACACGTGGCTGCACTGGGGGCTGTCCTTCTGTAAGGTGCCGATACTCTTCCTCCGACAGCACGACGGCAGCCGATTTATTGCGCTTGACGATGTGCACGGGACCCCGCCGCAGTCCCTCCTCAAGGGCAGCCATTCCACGGCGCTTGAGCTCACCTACAGTTACAGTGGTAGCCACGATGGATCCAATACGATACTTGAACTTGCTAAACGATATCATTTTCGGTACTGAAACGCAACACGTTCACAACCACTGATGCAATTACCATCAAGGTCGCGTCTGCCCACGCTCTACGCAAAACAAAACCGTCATTCATTTTTCCAGCTCCGTGTGGGCCGACACGGCCTATCGGTCAAAGAAGAACGAGGCCTGGCTCGACAGGAACGGCTTCGCCTCCGACATCCACCAGAAGAAGCCGAAGGGTCGGCCAATGAGCGAGGCGACGGCGCGGGCCAATGGGCGGCGATCAAAGGCCGATCCCGCATTGAGCACGTCTTCGCTCACCTGAAGTCCCGCATGGGCCTGTTCGTCAGAACCATCGGCATCGCCAGAGCGACGATGAAGATCCGAATGGCCAACCTTGCCTATAACATCACCCGCTACGTCTGGCACGAGAAGCAAGCGGCATCGGAATGACCCGCAGCCGGGCGAAAACCGTTTCCGCCCGCGAAAATGCAATATCGGCCTGCTTCATAATCGCATCGATCCCGCCGAAATCGGTGGCACGCCAAAATCCGGAGGTTCTTCGAGGCGTCCAGCTGACGCTGGACGTGCGAGCGGAGAATCTCTTCAACCGCTAGTTATGTCGATGCTTTGGGCGGCTGGGTGCCCGCGCCGGGGCGTACGATAGGGGCCAATCTAATCGCGAAGTTTTGAATTTTGCCCAACCAGCAGTCAGGACGGCGAGGTCATGTTATCAGGCTATGAACACACGAAGAGGTAAGCTAGGACGTGTTCGACTACACCGAGATGTTCTACAACCCGAAACGCAAGCACGTCAGGAACGGGGTGCCGTCGCCTGTCGGCTTCGAAAGGCAGCAGAAAACGTAACCCGAGGGCGTCTATGAAACTCCGGGCTATTCACATCATCGAAGTCTTAAAACGCCCCGGTAAGCTGCAACAGGAACTGCTGCGGTCCGATGCCGTCGTGGCCGTCGACGGAGAAGCCGTAATCGGCGCCGAATGTCCAGCCAGTCCCGACCTGTATGTCCGTCCCGAACTTGATGGTGGCGTAGTCGCGTGCCGTTTCGGCCGTGGTCAGGCTGTATGATGGGCTGCCGGCGATATTGGCATAGGAAAGCGCCAGGTTGCTGCCGTCGGCGAAGTCATGACCGTATTCCACACGCAGCTTGGGCATGACGGATCCCCATTCGGTCGGGATCTTGTAGCCGAGCCGCAAACCGATGAGGCCGGTTACAGTATCGATGTCCTGCTCTCCGTAGCGGATCGCCGACAGAGCGTCGCTGTCCTCGCTGAAGGCGTCGAGGCTGCTGTGGGAGGTGCTTATGCGCAGATATGGAGAGACGAAAAAGCCGCCGACAGTGGTTTCGTAGCCGGCGGTGACTGAGCCGAAAACCTGCTGCCCGCCCCGCGATCCGTCGAACAGGTCGCCGGTCGCGGCATCATGCCGCCTTGAATCGAAATCGAGCCAGCCGTAACCCGCCACGCCGTCAATGAAGACGCCCGCCGTAGGATGGTAGCTGCCATAGACCGCCGCGCTGTAGGCGAGACCTTTGCTCTTCGTGCCATTGTCGCCGATAAAACTCTGGTCCGTCCCGATGCCGAAGCCGATGCCGGCGACGAATTTCTCGTTGAACCTGTAGTCCATGCCGGCACTGATGCCGACGGTTGTGAAATCGAAATCATCTTTGGAATCTGTGAAGTCCGTGGTGCCGAAGTTGACCGAGCCGGCACTCCAGAATGCGAGCGAACCGCTGGAAAACGGCGAACAGGCATCGTTGGCCCCGTTGGAAGCACTGTCGGCCTCACCGTTATCGCCCTGGAGACTGGAGCCGCCCGGCGATAGTCCCGCAGGCTTGTCCGCATAGCCAGCGTCTGCCGCCCTCTGCCTTTGCGTACCCTCGCGATTATCGCTGAGGTTTATCCCCCAGCTGTTCGTCAGGCAACCGCCGCCATGCAGTTGCTCCAAATGGCTGTTGAAATTGTCGATCTCCATCTGCGCGAAGCGCTTCGTCGCTTCTGTCTGTGCGTTGGCCAGACCCGCAATATCGGCATCCCTGGTCGGATCCGGCAGCGGCGAGACGCTGAAAGTCACGGTGGCCGGCGCCGATGTCGCATAGGCGTTGGAGAGCGTATAGGTCGCGGTTGCTGTACCCGAGAACGTCGCCGACGGGGTGAAGCGCAATTTGTATCGTCCGCTCGCGATCATCGATGCGACGACGGCGCCATCGGCATCGGCGGTGTCGCCAAGCACGATCTCTGCTGTTCCCGCCGACGGCGGCGAGAGCGACAACAGGTTGGCTCCGGTGAAGGGACCGCCCGTCGCACCGGAGGTCAGATCGACCGTCGTCGTTATGCCGGCGACCACCGCCGAGTCCAGCGAGGGAGCGGTAATGGCCGGTGGCGACACGCGCAGCGTGTAAGCGGCGGTTCCCGTGAAGCCGAGACCGTCTGTAGCCGTCACCGAGAAGCTTGCATCGGTCACAACCGTGCCGGTTCCGCTGATGGTTCCGGTCGACGGATTGAGGGTCATGCCGGCCGGCAAAGCGCCTGCTGTGATTGCATAGCTATACGGTGCCGTACCGTTAGACGCCGTGATGGCCTGAGTATAGCCATCGCCTGCCGTGGCGTCAGGAAGCGCGCCATCCGCAGGCATGAATGCGAGAGGCGGCCTGGGCAGTACCGTCACCGTCACCGTCGCGGGCGCGGATGTGCCGCCGGGATTGGTGGCGGTATAGGTGAAGGTGTCGGGGCCGCCGAAGAAGCTGGCAGACGGTGTGTACGTTACCTTCTCGCCCGACACTGAGACCGTGCCATGCGTCGGCGCGGTGCCGATGGTCACGGCGGTAATGTCAACTCCGGTAATCGAGCCGGACAGGTCGATTGCCGCCGCCGTGTTGTAGGGGGCGTTTACAGCTTTCGCCACCACTGTTGGCGCGGTGGGTGCCCCCACAGTCACCACTACTGTCGCCGGGACGGACGTGCCGCCCGGATTGCTGGCGGTATAGGTGAAGGTATCCGTGCCGCCGAAGAAGCTGGACGAAGGCGTGTAGGTCACCGTCTTGCCCGACACACTCACCGTGCCGTGCGTCGGAGCGGTGCCGATGGTCACGGCGGTGATGCCGACGCCGGTGATCGAGCCGGAAAGGTCGATTGCCGCCGGGGTGTCGTACGCCGTCGTCGCGGACTTGGCTGCCGCCGTCGGCGCGGTGGGTGAGCCGACCGTCACCGTCACCGTCGCGGGCGCGGACGTGCCACCCAGATTGGTGGCGGTATAGGTGAAGGTGTCTGTGCCGCCGTAGAAGGTGCTCGAAGGCGTGTAGGTTACGGTCTTGCCCGACACAGAGACCGTGCCATGCGTCGGCGCGGTGCCAATGGTGACGGCGGTAATGTCAACGCCCGTGATCGAGCCCGAAAGGTCGATGACCGCCGCCGTGTCGTACGCCGTCGTCGCCGACTTGGCAGACGCCGTCGGCGCGGCGGGCGCGCCCACCGTCACCGTCACCGTTGCCGGGGCGGACGTGCCGCCGGCATTGGTCGCGGTGTAGGTAAAGGTATCCGTGCCGCCATAGAAGCTGGAAGACGGCGTGTAGGTCACCGTCTTGCCCGATACGCTCACCGTGCCATGAACCGGCACCGTGCCGATGGTGACGGCGGTAATGTCAACGCCCGTGATCGAGCCCGAAAGGTCGATGGCCGCCGCCGTGTCGTACGCCGTCGTCACCGACTTCGCCGCCGCCGTCGGCGCGGTGGGTGCCCCCACCGTCACCGTCACGGTTGCCGGGGCGGACGTACCGCCCGGATTGGTGGCGGTATAGGTGAAGGTATCCGTGCCGCCGTAGAAGGTGGACGACGGCGTGTAGGTCACCGTCTCGCCCGACACACTAACCGTGCCATGCGTCGGCGCGGTGCCGATGGTCACGGCCTTGATGTCAACGCCCGTGATCGAGCCGGACAGATCGATGACGGCGGCTGTATCGTAGGGCGTCGTCGCGGATTTCGCGGACGCCGTCGGCGCAGCGGGCGCGCCCACCGTCACCGTCACCGTCGCAGGCGCGGACGTGCCAGCCAGATTGGTGGCGGTATAGGTGAAGGTGTCTGTGCCGCCGTAGAAGGTGCTCAAAGGCGTGTAGGTTACGGTCTTGCCCGACACCGAGACCGTGCCATGCGTCGGAGCGGTGCCGATGGTCACGGCCGTGATGCCCACGCCGGTGATCGAGCCCGAAAGGTCGATGTTGACTACAGTGTCGTAGGACGTCATCGCGGATTTCGCAGATGCCGTCGGCGCGGTGGGTGAGCCCACCGTCACCGTCACGGGTGCCGGGGCGGACGTGCCGCCGGCATTGGTGGCGGTATAGGTGAAGGTGTCCGTGCCGCCATAGAAGGTGCTCGAAGGCGTGTAGGTTACGGTCTCGCCCGACACCGAGACCGTGCCATGCGTCGGCGCGGTCCCGATGGTGACGGCGGTAATGTCAACGCCGGTAATCGAGCCGGACAGATCGATGGCCGCCGCGGTATTGTAGGGCGTCGTTACGGATTTCGCAGAGGCAGTCGGCGCGGTGGGTGCGTTTCCCGGCGAACAACTCCAATCAATCCGGAAATTGCCCGTATTCGTGACGGCGATTGCAATTGGTCCTGTTGTGGCACTCGGCACCGTATAGCTTCCGGTTCCAGATGTGGGGCCGAATACCGTTGCACCACCAGATGTTATCGAATAATCGGATCCTTGATTACCGCTGGACCAGCTTACAGTGATGGTGTCGCCGGCGTCGAAACCCGAGGCGCTCGAGGTTCCATGAAAGCCAAAGTCAAGTGAATCAAAATAGCCGCTGAGCGCGCTGCATCCGGAAGATGCCCAGGCCGCGTTGGAGAGAAGTCCGAAAAAAAACAGGCCGAAAAGAAGTCGCCCCAATTGCCCGTAAAGCCGCATTTTCCCCCGCAAGAATGTTGCCACTCGCCCTTAGCAGCAAATCTCGGCTCAAGCTACCCTTGCGTAATGCTCCCGCGAGTGAGAGCAAAACCCAAACAGGATTGAATAGAGCCCCCGCCCATTTCGCCAGCGCTTCACATATCGCTCGCCACACTCTCCTCCTCGGCACTTACCATTCCTGCAGGAATATCTCCGGCCAGCAGCTTTTCCTTCGACAGCAGCCCGGCGTCTTCGAGCGCGTCGAAATCCGGCAGGTCGCGCAGGGTGCCGAGGCCGAACTCCAGCAGGAATTCTTTGGTCGTGACATAGGTGTAGGGCGCGCCGGGCGTCGGGCTGCGCGGTCCTGAGGCGATCAGGCCGGCGCCGCGCAGATGGCCGATCAGGTCGCGGCTGATCTCCTTGCCGAAAAACGACGACAGCTCTCCACGCGTGATCGGCTGGAAGTAGGCGATGGACATCAGCACCAGCACCTCGGACTGCGTCAGGTCGGTCGCCTTCTCGGCGCCACCGACGGCCGCGCGGATGGCGTCGGCGTAGGCGGGCCGGGTCAGGTGCTTCCAGCCGCCGGCAACGCTAACCAGGTCATAGGGCCGGCCGCGCAGGTCCTCGCGAATATCGTGGACGAGAAGGTCGATGCTACACCCCTTTCCGACTATCTTCGCCAGCGTCTCGCGACCGACCGGTTCGCTCGCAGCAAAAATCGTGGCCTCGACGCGGTTCATCCATTCGCGCCAGCGCGCCTCCGGCGGCAGATGATCCAACTCTCGATCGAACAGGGCATCTTCGTCCGCCCTGTCCCGTCGTTTGCGCGCAGCCTCCGCCATCGTCTTTACAGCCCGTAGATGCGGAAGGTTGGTCTGCCGGAGAGTTCGCGCACGGCGCCGAGTTCGACAAGCCTGTCGAACAGGCGACGCAGGCCGCGGTCGCTCATACCGGCGATCTTCTCGGACGCGACAATCGCATCGTCGGACAACAGTCTTTCGACGACAAGATCAGACGCCCGAGCCCGCAACTTCGGCGCCACCGCCAGAAGCCGCTCGGATCGGCGACCGAGTTCGGAAGACAGATCAACCGCGCGCAACGCAGCACGGGCCTGGGCGGCAAGCAGGCCCTTCACCTGAGCGCCTTTATCTTCCATGCCCGCCAAAATGGCGGTTCCAGATCGGCGCGAACGACTGGCACCACGACCTGTATTCACCTCCGCGCCCAGCAGAGGCACGGCATGGGTCCAGCTCAGACGCTGCGCGACAAGAGCGTCGGCGAGCCAGGCGCCGACCGCGCGCCCTACGCCGTATTGCTCGGCCGCGGTGAAGGCACCAGTCACCATCTCAACCATCCCGCCTGCGGAGAGCCGGCGGAGCTCGCCCAGCAGCTGGTTGATAGCCTCACCGTCAGAAGCGTGGCCAAATTCCTCCGGCACTGCGCCGAGGTTTTTTCCCGTCAGCAAGCCCTCCGGCGGCAGAGTGGCCAACCGGCGCCACGCCAAAAGCATGCGGCCCGCGGGGCCCACATCGTCACCAGCCTTCGTCAGCAGCACGGCATCGCGCAGCGCCGCTTCATCTTCGATCCGACCTGCTTGTTTCGCCGTCGTCGCGGCGGCGGCAAGCGCCAGCCGCTGCCGCCAGGCCCCGGCCCAGCGCTCCTGACGGCGGACCACCGCATCGAGCGCGCCGATGACAGCGCCTGCGGTGAGCGCGAGGTCCTCAATTTCTTTTCCCGCAAGGCTTTGCGAATCCGGGACAGCACGGCGCAGCCAGGCCGGCACCGCTATCATTGGCGCGGCCGTCGTGGCGCCGGGAAGGGCGCCGTGGTGGCGTAGGAAGGATTTGGGACGCAGAATCATCGAAAAGACGATGAATCACGGCGGCGCTTTTTGCAACGAAAATGCGCAAAAAGCGCTGTGGCTGTCGTCTTCCTAAAACGACCGATAATGTTGCCTTATCGTTCGTTTTTGAGAGGGCGAGGAAACCCGTTCTCTGGAGCGCTTTTCGAGCAGATTTTTGAGAGTCTTGTCGTCGATCGGTGCATTGCACCGCTTGTGCATAGTGGCGCGGCTCTTGCGGCGCAGATCACGCCTGCATCCCGATCGACTAGTGTGATCGTAGCCTGTTTTGGGCGTTTCCGCAACGTCCGGATCCGAGCCTGAAGATCCGGTCGGCCGCTTCGCTTTCGAGCCCGCGCCCATTGCCTGGGTTTCGCCCCTTGCCGGTTGCCGGGGCTTCAGCGCGTCGCTGCCCGGTAGAAGATCACGCGGCCCGTCGGAACAAGCTGGCCGAGAATATCGAAATCCCGGACGTTTCCCGTCAGCACGGCGGCGCCGAGAAGACCGGCCTGGCGGAAGATCAGCGCGTCATTCAGGAACCGGCGCTCATGCCCCTCCCCTTTCGGTAGACCGCTCAGGCGAAACAGCAGCCCGGCCACGATTCCGGCCTGCCCCCAAACGCTCGCGTCGGGACTATGGAGGCGATGGGCGGGAATGTCCTCGATCGTCTCCCCGACCGCTTTCAGCACCGATTTCGTCGTCGGGTGGCCCGGGTCCAGGCGACTGAACACATGCGTCAGTTCGGCGAGGCAAACGGCCGAATGGTGGCAGAGGCGATAGGTGAGGAGATCGTCGACCGCTTGCGGCGTACGGCCCTGCAGCACATCGAGATAGACGCTGGTGTCGAGGAGCAGTGCGCCGCCGATCGCCGCCTCGTTTGCGGCCCAGGCAAGTTCGGCATCGGGCCGTCGTTCGAGACTTGCAACGTGCTTTTGGGGCTTGAGCGAGCGTAACGCGCTCCGCAGATCAAACGCCAAGGTCGATATCTGCCGGAACGCTGCCCTTGCGGCCGAGGAGACGCGTCCCGAAATCGTCTTCCAGGGCCAGGCGCGACAAGGCCAGCTCCAGGAGTTCTGTATCGGAGGTGACGTGTGCGCGCCTTTTGGCTGCCTCGATCAATTCCGAGGGCACGCGACCGGACAGACGCGTGTTCTTGGCCGCGCCGAGAAGGCCGACCGCTCTTGCCTGTTCAAGCACGAGACGGTTGCGGGTACGGGCGACCCGTTCGTCGGTGTCGGTTGCTGATGCGGTATGGGTTGGCATCGTCAGTCTCCATGCGTTGAACGGAATATAGGAAATGTTGAACGAGTGGGCAAGAACAATGCGCTTGCCGCCCGGCTTCGCACCGGAACCGCCGTCGGGACTCCCGATGAACTGCCGCCGCTCCTGCTTGGCTTACGAGATGCAACATTCGGCGCTGGAGTGTCCGGTCGCTCCGCGGTGGACAATTTTGTCCTTGGGCTGCACGTTACCTCCCGAAGAATCGCCGTGCAGCGGCCTCGGTGGTGAAGATTTTGAGAGATAGGATCGGTCAAACGATGAAGCAGGCCGATATGAACAATGGTGACGATCTGCCCGACATCGTCGATGTCGTCATGGAAATGGGCAAGGCGCCAGACAGCGAAGGAAACGATCGGGAACACGCCCCCTCCCCTCCCCCGGCCGTCGCTGCCCCACGACTGCCGGCGCATCTGGAAAAACTCGCCGGCCGTGCCCGCGATTACGTCGAGGCGGCAAGCTCCGCCAATACGCGGCGCGCCTACGCCGCCGACTGGCGCCATTTTGCCTCCTGGTGCCGCCGCCAGGGCATCGAGTTGCTTCGCCCCGATCCACAGGTGGTCGGCCTCTACATCACTGCCTGCGCTTCGGGAAAGGCGACCGGCGACAAGAAGCCGAACTCCGTGTCGACGATCGAGCGCCGCCTCTCCTCGTTGACCTGGAACTATGCTCAGCGCGGCCAGCCCCTCGATCGCAAAGACCGCCATATCGCCACCGTCATGGCCGGTATCCGCAACAAGCACGCATCCCCTCCCCGGCAGAAGGAGGCGGTGCTGCCTGAGGACCTGATCGCCATGCTGGAGACGCTCGACCGCGGCACCCTGCGCGGCCTGCGCGATCGCGCCATGCTGCTGATCGGCTTCGCCGGCGGCCTGCGCCGCTCCGAGATCGTCGGCCTCGATGTCGGCCGCGACCAGACCGAGGATTCTTCGGGCTGGATCGAGATTTTGGACAAAGGCATGCTGGTGACCCTGCGCGGCAAGACCGGCTGGCGCGAGGTCGAGATCGGCCGCGGTTCGTCCGACACGACCTGCCCCATCGTGGCGCTCGAGACCTGGCTGAAGTTCGCCCGCATCGCCCATGGGCCGCTGTTCCGCCGCGTAGTGGGGCAAGGCAAGGCGGTCGGCAGCGAACGGCTGAACGATCAGGAGGTCGCCCGTCTGGTCAAGCGCACGGCGCTCGCCGCCGGGGTGCGCAGCGACCTGACGGAGGGTGAACGTGGAAAATTGTTCGCCGGCCATTCATTGCGCGCCGGCCTCGCCTCCTCGGCCGAGGTCGACGAGCGCTACGTGCAAAAGCAGCTCGGCCATGCCTCCGCCGAGATGACCAGAAAATACCAGCGCCGCCGCGACCGGTTCAGGGTCAACCTGACGAAGGCCTCAGGGTTGTAGAATAGCCCCCTCCCCTGCCCTGTTGCAACCGTATAGGCAATCCCATATAGTCAAGGTAGTCAGAATGGTCACGGAGGCCAACCATGCTATCTGCACCCAAAGAAGACACAAACTGGACTGTCGCCGGAGCCAAAGCCCGGCTGTCGGAGGTCATAGAGCGCGCTCAATCTGCACCTCAAACGATCACCCGGAACGGCAAGCCAAGTGTCGTGGTCGTCTCGACTGAGGAATGGGAACGCAAGACGATCCGAAAGGGCACGTTAGCGGAGTTCCTGCTGGATTCGCCGCTGCGCGGTCTCGATCTGGACACCGACAGACTGCGCGACAAACCGCGTGATCTGGCGTTGTGAGGCTCCTGCTCGATACCAACGTCTTATCGGAGGTAACGAAGCCCTCTCCCGACGCGAATGTCCTCGGATGGTTAGACAGGCTCGACGAGGACCGAACATTCATCAGCGTGGTGTCAATCGCTGAAATCCGGCGCGGCGTAGCCCTTATGGATGAGGGTCGACGCCGCGATTCCCTGACTGAATGGCTGGCGCGCGAGCTGCCGCAACGCTTCGAGCAGCGTGTCCTGCCGGTGGACGAGGCTGTAGCCCTGGCTTGGGGAGATTTAATGGGTGTTGCGAAACGCCGTGGCCGCGGCCTGTCATCGATGGATGGCTTGATCGGCGCCACCGCTATCGCGCAAAGCCTCACCCTCGCGACGCGCAATATAAAGGATTTCGACGGCTTCGGGATCGATCTCTACAATCCGTGGATGCCGTGAATCGTTCCGCGCTGTGGATCGGTTAAGGAAAACACGAGGGGAGGATCAGCTTGCTTTCTTATCGACTGCTGAAAAACCATGCCGGCATCATGCTGATCGGTGACTACACCTCTCTGCGCTGGCTGCATGAGGTTGTCCACGACGTCAATGAACGATCACCTCTCGTTCGTGACAAGGAGGGTATGTTTCTTGGCCTGGCGTACGATGTTCGCAAGGCATACGAGCGGCAACGTGAAATTCTCGAGCCGCCCGAACACTACGAGGAGATGGGCACCCGTTATGGCGTAAGGATCCTGTGGCCGGTTTTGCTGCTTCAACAACGAATGCTGCGGAGTTCGCTCGGCTATCTCGATCATGCAGCCAAAACGCAGGCGATTGCCTACGCTCTCGAAGCAATAATCGAAGACGCCCTGCTTGAGGATTTCCAGTCACAGGGAAAGGATGTCATCACAGGATGGCGCCGTGTTGACCCTGCGCACCCTGAGATCTTTGGCATGCTTCAGAGCAGAGGGGCAATCTTCTGCTCATGGACGAAAGCTGAACGGAAGCGCAAATTTCTCCAGCTTCTGACGAGCTTTGATCCGCTGTACGACAGCTACTATACGCTCCGCCTCAAGCGCGGAGAGAAGAACCTAGTTTCTCCTGGGGAATTTGCATTGTGGGCCAACGCGGAATGGCCAGATCCTCTCTGGTAACTCCAGGGCGGCGGTTCCGATGGATCCGCTGCTCTTATCTTTCGCATTGTAATTTCCCCCCGGGGGGATCCGCAGGGCTTCTAACACGCAAAGTCGAGATGCCCCGTAGCCAGCAAGGCCACCGGAATTGGCCTTGGCTGCTTCTCAACCGACGAGCACGACAGGAGCGCAGCAGAGGGATTTACGCGCAGCGGGCTGTGCGGCGGTCATCAAGCACGGTTTCCAGGCGCATCGCGCGCGCCCTGCTCTATCAGGCCGTAGTAGCCTGCGCACTTGGAATTTGCGCTGGCGGACTCGGGGTTGATCACGGCTTTCATTGCTCTGGGCGCCCTACTGGAAGCGCCGGCGGAGGACCGCTTTGCAGGCAAGATGCCGCTCCGGGTTGTGTAGACAGGACTTCGGGCTGGAGCTGTTGTCGCGGTTTGGAAGAACGACAGACGCGATTGTCAGCTGACAATCGCGTCCTCCTGTCTTAGAGGGCATTGTCGTTAACCTTCTGTTAACCCAATATTCCTTGACGCTACGGATAGACTCGGACACATTCACGCAAAATAGGCCGATATGTCGGAATTTGCGTGAATGACAACGACAACCAGCAATCTCGCCACAGACCGATCAATCGCTCCGCCGTCAATTGATGAGACCATCTGGCACGATTCTCAAGCGCTCGGATCGCAGCTCCAGTTGCTTCGGGAGCGCTTATTCCCGCCGTCCGCCCAAAAGGAACTCCGCAAATTCTCCAGTCCGGAAGTCGCTAAACTGATCGGCGTCACCGAGAGCTATATCCGCCATCTTGCCTTGGCTGATGAGGGCCCCTCGCCCGAAAAAACGTCGGGCGGTCGACGCGCCTATACACTCGAGCAGATTCACGAACTCCGTCGCTTCCTCGGAAATTCGAAACCGTCGTATTTGCCCAACCGGCGGACAGGCGACCATTTGCAGACCATTGCGGTAACAAACTTCAAAGGCGGTAGCGGGAAAACCACGACCGCAGCTCACCTTGCCCAGTTTCTTGCGTTGCATGGATATCGTGTTCTAGCCGTCGACCTCGATCCTCAGGCATCGATGAGCGCGCTGTTCGGCTATCAGCCCGAGTTCGATGTCGGTGAAAACCAAACGCTCTATGGTGCAATTCGATATGACGACCCCCGTCCGCTGTCTGATATCATCCGGACTACTTACTTCTCGGGCCTCGATCTAGTTCCAGGTAATCTGGAACTCCACGAATTCGAGCACGACACCCCGCGTGTTCTCGCCAACCGGGAACATTCAGGAGACATGTTTTTCCTGCGGGTCGCTGAAGCCCTGAGATCCGTTGAAAATCGGTATGATGTCGTCGTTATCGACTGTCCGCCACAACTGGGCTTTCTCACGATGTCGGCGCTGTGCGCCGCGACCGCGGTTCTGATCACTGTGCATCCTCAGATGCTCGATATCGCCTCCATGAACCAGTTTCTCGCCATGACTTCGAACCTGCTGTCGGTGGTCAAGGAAGCCGGCGGAAATCTTGATTACGACTGGATGCGCTATCTCGTCACCCGGTACGAGCCAAACGACGCGCCACAGGCGCAGATCGTTGCCTTTCTTCGCAATCTATTCGGCGAACGGGTGTTGACGGCAATGATGGTCAAATCGACAGCAATATCCGACGCCGGACTTTCTAAACAAACGATCTACGAGGCCAGCAAAGACTCCATGCATCGGCAGACTTACGAACGTGCTGTTGAATCGATGGACAACGTGAATTCTGAAATTGGGCAATTGGTGTTGAAGGCATGGGGGAGGGCCGCCGAATGAAGGGGCGCGATGTCCTGAAAAGCCTTGTCGAAGCGGGCAAGCCAGTCACGCCAGACAACTCCTTGCCTGTCCAGAGACCAGCGGGGGCCGTGAAGGCGCTGAACATGGGGCTCAACAGGCTCAGTGAAGAGGCTGCCGAAGCTAAGGCACTGCGTGAGGCCATGGCTAACAGCGAAAACGTGGTCGAACTCGACCCCTCTGCAATTGACGCATCCATTGTTTCGGACCGGTTGTCATCATTCGATGACCCGGCCTTCATCGCGCTTAAGAATGCGATCGAGTTGTCAGGACAACAGGTTCCTGTTCTGGTTAGGCCGCATCCGACGGAGCAGGGCAGGTATCAGGCGGCCTACGGCCATCGTCGGATTCGCGCTGCGTTTGATCTCGGATTGAAGGCTAAAGCGATTATCCGGTCTCTGACCGATATCGAAATGGTGATCGCTCAGGGCCAGGAGAACGGCCAACGGCTCGATCTTTCATTTATTGAGCGCGCTTCGTTTGCGTCTAGGCTAGAGGCTCAGGGCTTTGACAGAGACGTTGTCTGTTCGGCGCTCGGGATTGACAAGCCGGAAGCGTCCAGACTCCTTACCGTGGCCAATTCTGTCAGCCGTGACATCATCGACGCCATCGGGCCAGCGCCGAAAGTCGGTCGTCCACGTTGGTTGAAGCTGGCTGAAGCGCTGAAAGGTGCCGATGCCATGGAAGCCGTTGGCGTTTGCATTCGCCGAGATGATTTCCGCAAGGTCGACAGTGACACTCGCTTCAAAATGGCTTTGGCTGCCGCGGTAACGCCGAAAGGCGGTGACGACCGTCGATCGGGGAGATCGGCCCGGGGGGCGAGTATCGCATCCGTCGAGAACGACGGCAAGACATGGCGGCTATCGACCAAAGACAAGGCTTTCGGCGCTTTCATTGAGAGCCGCCTGGATACGCTATTGCAGGAATTCGACGCTGCAAAGAAGGACGCCGGATCTTAAAGTTGTCAGCTGACAATCGTCTGGCATCGCCCGGAACAGCCAGCTAGCTTTTGAACAGGAGACTAGACACCAGCAAAAGAAAAAGGCCCCCGAACGATCTCTCGCGGAAGCCCTTCTCAACGTCTAGCAGCTTGAGAATCACATTTCCGCGAATCACTGTCAAGAGTCATTAGCGTCGATTCGGCGAGCAGATTTCTTTTGCCCAATGAGAGGGTGAAGGAAGGACATGGAAACGGGCATTGCAACGACGCCTTTTGGGCGGCGGCCGATGTCGCTCGCCATACTGGCAGCGCAAAACGATTCAAATGAAATCCCTGACGGCAAGGCTGTCGACAAGTGGCAGGCCTACCGGGATCTGTGCGAAGGAAAATCTGTCGTCGGCATCGGCGATCGTGCTCTCGCTGTTCTGGCGGCTTTGCTGTCGTTCTATCCAGACGACGAACTGAGCGAGGAAAACGGCCTGGTCGTGTTCCCGTCCAACAGACAGTTGATCCTGCGCGCCCACGGTATGTCGGAACCGACTCTGCGGCGCCACCTGGCGGCTTTGGTCGAGAACGGTCTGATCATCCGTCGAGACAGTCCGAACGGCAAACGATACGCTCGCAAGGGCAGGGGAGGGGCCTTCGAAGAGGCCTTTGGTTTCTCCCTGGCGCCCATGCTGGCGCGCGCAGATGAGTTCTCAGAGGCCGCCGAACGGGTCCGTGCCGGCAATCGCGCGCAGAAGCTCATGCGGGAACGCATCACGCTGCATCGTAGAGACATTAGCAAGCTGATCGAGGCGGCCGTCGAGGAAGACGTTCCAGGCGACTGGGGCGGCCTCTGGAGGCGTTTTCGGGCCATAGTGGACGCGATCCCGCGCCGTGCGGCCGTTGCCGATCTGGAGCCGATTGTGGGCGAATTGGCCGCGATCCGTGAGGAAGTGGATATCCTTCTGAATTCTCACATGAATGTCGAAGATTCGATCGGCAATGACGATCGAAATGAGCGGCAGTATTCTGATTCAAATACCGACTCCCTTATTGAATTTGAACCTGCTTTGGAAAAAAGCGGGGTGACGGCCGAGCCCAGACGAGAAGCGCAGGAGCCGCCGAAGGGCTATCCATTGGGATTTGTGCTGAAGGCTTGCCCGGAAATCATCGACTACGCTGTCGACGGGATCGCCAGCTGGCGAGATTTAATGGCGGTGGCTGCCCAGGTGAGGGGATATCTGGGCGTCTCGCCGTCGGCGTATGAAGATGCTTGCCATGTCTTGGGGCCGGAAAACGCGGCAATTGCCGTTGCGTGTATCCTGCAGCGTGCTCAGCACATCAATTCGGCTGGTGGATACCTGAGGGCGCTCACGGAGAAGGCCAGGGCAGGGGAGTTCACCGTCGGGCCTATGCTGATGGCGGCATTCAAAGCGAACGGCTCCACGGCGAGGATGGCGGGATGACAGGGTTCAAATATCTGGGTAGCTCGAGTGATATGGCGAAAGCCGCTCTCTTGACCTGCGCGGCTCCGAAAGCGTCATTGAAGGAAAGATTATCGGTCATTTCGGAGCGACAGCAAGCGCGGCGCGTAATCGCCGAAATGATTGCCGAAACCGCCGCGATGCATCATCGTGTTCGCGACGCTGGAACGAACTGATGAACGAACAACCTCCTGGACGACGCCTTGGGCGGGGTCTTGCCGCCCTGATCGATCTGGCGCAGTCGATCCAGAAGCATGGTGTTGTTCAGCCTGTCGTCGTTCGTCTCCGGATCAGTCGGGCCGCTACGAAATCGTCGCCGGCGAGCGGCGCTGGCGGGCGACTGAAAGAGCCGGGCTGGCAGAACTGCCTGTTATCATTAGAGACGTCGATAATCGCACGGCGCTGGAACTGGCGATCATAGAAAACGTCCAGCGCGCTGACCTCAATCCCGTCGAGGAGGCGCGGGGCTACCAGCAGCTCATTGATGAGCATGGCTACAGCCAGGCGGATCTCGGGCAGGTCATCGGCAAGAGCCGCAGCCACGTGGCCAACACCCTGCGGCTTCTGAAGTTACCCGACGTGGTCCACGATATGCTGGTTAGCGGGACGCTGTCTGCCGGTCACGCCCGCACTCTGGTCACCGCCGATAACCCGGCAGAGGTTGCGCGCCGCATCGTCGAGGACGGGCTGTCAGTGAGGCAAGCAGAAGCGCTCGCGCAGACGCCTGCGGCAGAAAGACCCTCGATCTCGCGATCCGCTTCTACGGCGAAAGATGCCGACGTGCTCTTGCTGGAAAAGAAGCTTTCGGATGCAATTGGCATGAGAGTGACGATTGCGCTCAAAGGCAACGTCGGAGAGTTGAAGCTGGTTTGCCGGTCACTCGAACCGCTCGATGAACTATGCAGGCGTCTTGGACAGGGATAGTCGCCAGCCGCGCTAGTCGAAGGGGCAAGGACATACTTCACGCAGATCAAACTAACCGGAGTGGGCGTGCCAGCCTTCATTAGGTGTTCATCGGAAGGGGAGGCATCTCGCCCTCAGTGGTGCGCCAGATCCATGCGCCGATTTCCGGCCGTGACGTAATCAACTCGCCGAGAGCTTCTTCGTAAGCTCCGTCGGCCGAGGGTGGAACGACATAGAGCGCAACCGGCTGCGATGAACGCTGCAGAATTGCAGCCGCGGTCGGCTTTTCGGCCGACAAATTGTAGCGTAGTCCCTTGACGCTGCGCTCTTGCAACTTGGCCAGTGCGTCGACCAGCCTCTTCTCGTAAGCGGACTCGTAGGGCACCCAGTTTTCGGCGACGACCATCAGCGCCATGTCCTCCACGACCGCGAGACCGACTGGCGTAAGCCCGAACGTCGCAATCGCGATCAAGTGAGAAGCCTCGTCCGCTCCCCAAAGCGCCAGCTCGTTCTCGAAGCGGGCCTGTAGACGTCTATAGAGACCTTCTTCCAACATCAGCGGGAAATCCGGCAGGTGTTTTACGATCAGCCGATGGCCGCTGCGCGCCGGCGCAAAATCCTTCACCTCACCGACCAGGATCATCAGTTTGCGCGGGCCGCTCTTCGGAGGGATTGCGGGTGCAAGCGCGACGGTTCGACGCTGTTCGATCGCGCTTTTATCCGTCGCTCGGAACGGTTCTGGTATGAATAGTATCTCGCTGAGCGGTCCGCCCTTTACCGTCATCTGGCCGGCGGCCTCTGTCAGATGCCAACGAATATTCCACCAGTGCCGCTTGCCCGCCCATCGCGACGTCCACGCTGTCAGTTCGGCCTGCTGCCAGAGGTAATGCAGCAGGCTACGCAACGACAGCTTCTTCGCATCACCGACGATGGTATCGGTTGCATTTGTTCCCGTATTCGGCGCCGCTCGTGTCCCGATTTTCGTCAGGCTGAAGCTCACTTTCAGCGCCGACATTCCGCTCTCCGGATCCACCTGTATAGCGCTTCCCGTCAGCACGCCGAGGCCTGACAGTTCGTCCGGTGGTTCGTAGGATGGGCAGTTGGGATCGTGCCCACCACCTGAGAGCGGCATGCGCTTGACCAAGTACTGATCGCCAATTCGGGCGATGTACATAGGAAGTCCACCTTCCTTGCACAGACAATGCGGCCGGATCCGTTTTCGGTAAGCATCCGCTAACGCGCTCTGCAAATACGGCGCCGTATCTTCGATCACCTCGTCAGCAAGTCTGAACCGTCGCATCGCCTCCATCGCTCCGGACGCCCTTTCGCCCCCACCATTTATTGGTTCATGGTTTCACCGCCGACGCAACCCTCGGTATCTTTCGGCAGAAGCACGTTTCCACCGATGCCGGCCTACGGCCGACCTTTTTGGACATGATCGATGGTGCGGGAGCGTTGCGGCAGCGGCCCGCGCTTCGCGCGGCTGGCGCAGCCAGAGGGAAAGAGGGGCCGGCGGGCCGAGACGGGAGAAGGACCGGGAGAGAGGCTCCCGGGGTCCGTCGCGGAGCAAGACCATGACCCATATGGAAATTCAGTCGACGGCGCGCGTCGCGTCACACGGCTACAAGGTCGACGTCAGCAGGGGCCAGAGCATCGGCCGCGTGTCGTCGGAATGGTTCAACCGGCCGGCCGACGAGCGGTATCTGTCACTCACGGACCTGCATAATTCGGTGAAGCACCGATCCGAACGCAGCAAGACCCGCATCATCGAGAGTGAGGCCATCCGCGTGGAGGCGTCTCGCGACGACCCCGAGCGGTTGACGTTGATGCTGCCCGAGGCTCACGCGCCGGTCGCACCAACCCATTGGAGTTTCGGCCAGCTCGCCAGCTTGGTTTGCGCGCCCGCCACCTATCTGCGTCAGCTTCCGGCGCCGCTCGCCGGGATAAACCTGCAGCATGGTTTGCTCAACCATCGCGCCGAACAGATCAAGACACTCGAAATCGAGAACGGCCGCCTCGAGCTTCGAGCGGTTACGGGCCCGGATTACGGGAGAATTTTCGACCACGAACTCGTGGAGGCTGTCCAGAAGATCGCCGGCAACGGCACCGGCGACACGCGCTGGAAGGTGCCAGGCGTCCTTGATTGGTCGACTCACATCTACAATCCGAATGTCGACATCTCGAAAGAGACGACAACGCTCTACGCCTCCGATCGCGATATCTTTGTGTTTCTGGTCGACGATCTCAACCCCATCGAGGCCGGCCGGCTGCCGAACGGCGAGCCTGATCTCTACTTCCGCGGATTTTATGCGTGGAACAGCGAGGTTGGATCGAAAACCCTTGGAATTGCAAGCTTTTACCTACGTGCTGTGTGCCAGAACCGCAATATCTGGGGCAGCGAAGATTTCCAGGAAATCACCATTCGTCACTCCAAATACGCGGCCTCGCGCTTTGCGCTTGAAGCTGAACCAGCGCTGATCCAGTTCGCGGAATCCTCGCCCATACCCTTCGTCAACGGCATCAAGGCTGCGCGCGAGCGTATCGTCGCGCGCGACGACGACGACCGGACCGCCTTCCTGCGCAAGCGCGGCTTTTCGAAGGGTGAAACCGCGAAGATCATCGACACGGTACTCAATGAAGAAGGGCATCCGCCGGCGTCGATCTTCGACTTCGTTCAGGGGATCACTCGAATAGCCCGCGACAAACAGCATCAGGATGTCCGGCTAGAGATGGAAGGCAAGGCCAAGAAGCTCCTCGACCTCGTTCACTGATCCATTTCGACGGATGATCTGCTGATCGCATATCCGGTTTTCCCATGATCGCCCCATGCAAAGCGCCGTCCCCCCGTCCGGAGGGCGGCGCTTTTCGCCGTCGCCGGTCACTTGGGGGTAAACATATAAGCGCGAGTGACCGGGATGGGGTGGATTTCTGCCAGACCGCTTCCGTAAGGTAAGGTCAGGAAAGCGGTCATTTACGTGACTAGTGCATTCGACTGCAAAGCGCCCTCATTTTAGACATTTACGGAGTTCGGGCGAGTGCCTCGAAGCAGACGTTCACGCCACCGGTCGGTGTGAAAATCACTGATGTTGGCGCGGTGTGGGGCACGCTACTGCTCGCCGCTACCGACGGCATGATTGTCCACATGGCCGCGAAGCTGGGCGGCACCCATTACCCGTCGCGGCTCCCGGCTTTCCTTGCCGTTTGGTCATTGCGCTCTGCCCGTCGAGATACTCGATCATCCAGGGTGCCAACTTTTGGCATCGGCCAGAGCCGTTAACCCGGTGCCACACAGACCTGCGCAGATAGACCGAGTTATCTCAGGCAGCGACAGCCTTATCGTCCTCAAACGCATAGAAGTGAGGATCCGCAACGGCGTCGCCGGCAAAATTGCGACTGATCTCCACGGTAATCAAACTGTCGCCAGCAAAGGCTGGGCTTAGTTCAAGCGTCAGATATTCGAACAGCGCACGTTCGTGCACCGCGATCACCACTTGCTTGCCGAGACCCTTCGAAAACGTTCGCAACAGAGCGGCAAACTGAGCGATGTGAACGTCATCCATCGACTGCACGGGGTCGTCGAGCACCAACCATGGCAGCTGCGACGGTACCGACAGGTTAAGCGCAAGGAATAGGGTCAGAGCCGCGGTGTTCAAATTGCCCTGGCTGAGCATGGCGCCGGGAGGACCGGAGGACTGCCCTGACCTATGAAACGTCTCCAGCACAGCCTCCACCTTGCCATCCCCCTGATCGGGAAGCCGGAATTGCGGAACGAACTGCTCGTTCGGAGCAAGCCGGACGAACAGGTCGCGCCAGACCTTGTTGAGCGACCCGCTGAAAACGTCGCGGACGATCCCCGAACGGACATGGGTTGCCGCGGTCGCGATGGTCTTGGCCCGCTCCCGGACCTCTACAATCGACGAAAAGGCCCCTTTCATCGTCGCAACGCGCCTCTCGAGCTCGGTAGCCTGAGCCACGCGGTCCGACAGCAACTGGGCCTCGCGGGCATACTGGTCGAGTTCGGTCTCGACCGAGACGCGCGACGAAAGTGTCGCCTGGACGGCCCTGAGACGGCCAGAAAGCGCTCCGGTAGCCGCCTCGAGTGCCTCGCGCAGGCCCGAAAACTTCGTCGTCGGCTGGCCGGTTGCCCGCTCCACCGCATCATTGATCTCAGGAAGTAGGGACGCCGACTGCAGCCCCGCCCGCCTCGTGGCGGCGAGGCTCCGGCGAGCGCCGTCGAGACGCACAAAGAGGCTCTGCCCGTCAGCGGCATCCCCCTGCAGCGGTTCAAGCCTCGACCTGATCGATGCGATCGCGGACTGGCGCCGGCGCAAATCGACGAGCTGCTCGGGCTGCAGCACTAGCCGCTCGGCTGTTGCTTCATCCCGCCGCGCCGTCGTCAACCGCTCGCTCTCAGATGCTCGCTCCGTCGAGAGCGCCTGCAGGCGCCCCGCTTCCGACGTGAGGTTCGCTATCGTGGCCGCAATGTGTGCGGTCAGGGAGCCGCTATCGAGCTCCGCGTAGTCGCGGTTGCAGACCGGGCAAATGTCCCCCTCGACATGTGGTGCGATGCCCGCAAGGGCAGCGGCGAGCGTCCGGGCGTCCTTCGCGCCCGCTTCGAGCGCCTGGTTGATCTCACCAATGCGCGTCGTCGCCCTCTGGATTGTGGTTCTCGCTGCAGTCAGCTGCTGGCTCGCCGTGTCGTGCTGGTCCAGCAATCGCTGGCAGCGATCGACCTCGACGACGCACCATCGCAGCGCATCCCTGACTTGATCCTCGACGCTGGCGCCATCGAGTGGCGACAGCTCGGAATGAATCTCTCTGACGGCGTCCAGCGCTTGGGTGATCTGCGCTCCAGGACCGTTCAGCCACGTTTCGTACTCGGACCCGATGGCGGCAGCATCCCGCTCCAGCGCCGCGATCTCGGCGTCGGGACTTCCTGCCGAGGTCTGCTCGAGACGGCTCAGCAGCGAGCTCACCTCCGAGCCCTGCTGGGTGACGCTCGCGAGTTCGGCCTGGTCCCTATCACGGTTTCCAACCCGGGCCCGCAGCGCGGCGACGTCGAAACCGGCAGCGATCGGCACTGCGGTGGGGTCCAGAACGGCCAGCAGGTCGTTGAGGCGCACGATGCGCTGGGTTGTCGCCTGCCGGGCGGTCTCGACGCCCGACCGTTCGCGCTCGAACTGCTTGTCGAGCAGATCGCGAGCGTCTTCGAGCTGTTTGTAGACCGGAGCAAGCTTCCGTATCCGGGTGACGTGGAATGCATGGTCGAGGCCGTCCACCAGGGCGTCGAGCGCGTCGAGGCGCAGCAACTCCTTCACGAACTCCGTCAGCCGCGAGTTCGTGGTCTTCTTCTGGTCGTAGATGTCCAGCAGGCGGCCCAGCACTGCCTGCGGCAGGTAACACCGCTCAGCAAAGAAATCGGCATCGGCGGCATTGAGCGCCGGCGTCGCGTCGAACGAACCGGGAACGAACGTGACCTGGCCTGCCCCGGCCGAACGACCATTCATCCCTTCGACGGCCAGCTGAATCGAACCACCCGCGGTGTCGATATGGGTGAGGAAGTCGTGATACTTCGACTGGTCTTCGAGATGGGCGATGGAGCCGGTGAGGCCAAGCTCGATGGCCGACATCACGCTGGTCTTGCCCATGCCGTTGGTGCCGTGAACCAGCACGACCTGCGCATCGAGCGGAATGACCACCGATCCGCGCATCGAACGGAAATTCTGGATCGAGAGCGACTTCAAACGCGGGTTCATGACTGCGCGGCTCCGTCCTCTAGCACCTTGTCGGCAAGCGTCGAGATTTCGAGGGCAAGCGCCGCCTCCACTGCCTCTTTGCCCCCTTCGGCCAGATGCACGAACTTGCCGACGGCCTGTTCGTCATCGCTATCTTCCAGCCGCTTCTCGAGGTTGGCCTTCCAGTCAGCCAGGTGCTCGACCGGCGGCGGGCTCTTCAGCGGCAGCAGCACCGCCAGCCAGTCCCGCACCATTTCTTCCGCCATCGGCCCAGTCGGTGCGCCTACCGGCAGCACGCGGCAGACGCGACTGATCGAGTTCACCAGGTCGTTGTCCGCCTGGCCCGAGGTCAGAACGGCGGTTACTGATCGCTTCGAGCCGAGCACATCGAGCGCACGGGTAAAGGCGAGGACCGACCGCGTAACCTGTGCGTCTTCAGACGCGCCGGTAAGCTCGATCACGATGACAAGGTCATTGGCCTTCTCGCCGGCCACCAGTACATGGGTGAAATCGAAAGCCTGCGAACCGATCCTGATCGATTTGCCAAGCGGCCGGTAGCCACCCTCCTTCGTCAGGATTTCAAAGACCGTTTCCGCTGTCGTCATAGCCCGACCTCAGAGTTGAACCTGCCTCGGACCTCGTCAAACGATGCCGAGCCCTCGAGCAGGTCGCTGAGGCTAATATAGCGCGGCGGCGCCTTGCCTGTCCGCCAGGACTTGGAAGGGCTTCGCTGCTGCCGGGGCGTGACCTTGCGCGAGCAGATGATGACGACGTCGTCGTCCACCTCGTCGAACGCCCCCGACGCGACGAGCTGGTTGATGTTGTCGTCATTCGCTGCCAGAAACACGCGGGCTTGGGCCGCCGTAGCGACAAGTCGCAGTGCCCCGCTCGTCGGCTGCTCCGGATCGTCGACCGCAACCGACCACTGGTTGGCGACGAGGCCCTGTCCGATCAGCCCCAGTGCGGCAGCGGCTTCCGGCCTGCCGGAGAACCCTACCGCCGGGTCCTGCTGCATCAGATGCGCCGGCTGCGCACTCAGCGGCATGTAGGGGCGGCGGCCTGCGCTACCCGGCCCCCCGAGAAACTGCTCGGTGACCCGGCCCATCAACGCGGCAATGGTTCGGGCGCACTCGTACCGGTTGGCGTTCCCGGCCTGCGCCGCGGCACGTTCGAGTGCTTTCAGGCCCTCGACGAGGCTCTGCGTGCCCGCAGCACCTACGGCTGGCGACGTCAGCAAGCCAGCGAGGACGGCAAGCTTGCCGAACATCGTTCTCAGCAGCAGCGCCAGCAACAGTGGTTTTCCGAAGGCAGGCAAGGTGGCATCCGTTCGGATCTGGTCTCGGTTGGCCTCATAGTCGCCCTGGTACGCACCCTCGAGGATAGATTTCTGTCCCTCGGAGAGTTCCTGGGCCGCAAACACTATCGGCGCCGGGACGGAATTCCAGACCCAACCATTCGCGCCGAACAGCTGCTGGATGTTGGTGTCCTGCCCGGAGAGGCCGATCATCAGCGTTCTTGAACGTGCAATCAGTGCCCTGAGCTGCTCCCGCATCTGAGTGAAGCGCTGGTTCTGCGCCCAATGCGTGATGGCTGCTTCCCTCGCTACGAGCAGCGGCCGGTACTCGGCTTCGTTCGCTATTGCCCGGTTCGCGCAGCCATGGAACTTGTACAACGTCCCGATCCCCAGCGGTCCGTGCAGATCGCCTCCGGTGACGGCGACGCGGAATGTCTCGTTCGGCCGACCGAGTTCAACCATTGCCGCTTCCAGCAGCCCGTCCCAGTTGGCCGTGGCAAGATCTGACACCACGCCTTCGAGGACCAGCATGGCGATCGCCAGGTGCTCGGCGTCGGCCTTCTGCGCGGCAAATGTCGTAGCGAACTCGAGGACGTCCCACAGCAGGTAGTCGAAGGGCCGGCCCTGAACCTCGGTGCCGAGCACCTTCGAGTACTTGTTCCAGAGCCGGTCAATGAGCAGATCGTGGATCGGCCATGACCCAACTGGCTGTGCGAGATCGACCTGCGCTCTCTCGGCAGCAGACAGATCGGCAAGACCGAGGATACTGTCGAACGCGCGATGGTGCTCGCAGTCCGCGCCGGTGATGCGGAGACGCAGGTTCTCGAGCAGCTTAGACAGCACACCGTCCAGCCCGACCACGCGGTCCCGCGAAATGCCAGATCCCAACCAGAGGGCGTACTGCCCGGCCTGGAAGCCCGCGGAAAAGCTCTTCTGCGGACCGTCGAGCAAGTCGAGCGTTTCCGCGATCTTAATAGTTGACGCTGCCGGCAAGGTGCCCCCCCACACTACGCGTAGCGCGACCGACTGACTGTTTCCACCAATATTTTGAAGAATATTCGGGTCGCGAACAACGCTTGGCGGTTCGTCAATGCAACGAGTACAGCGCCAGCTAATGTGCCTGGTACTCTTCCCAGTGGAAATAGAGGTCGATATCTGTCTTTGTCGCGGGTTGGATATTGCATTTGAAACCCTTCGAGAAAGCCCGACTTAGGCAGTTCCAGACTCGGGGTATCATCGGCGATATGTACGCTTCTCGTTTGAAGTCCCCCAAATGCGGATAATCCGCTTATGGCCCCTGCTCTGCCGTTTGGCGGAACCGAACGAATGGCAGATTTCAGGTGGCAACGGCAGCGCGCCGAATGACCAATATGATGAAGGGTTTCGGGTGCCGGTAGGCGTACGAAAGCCTCCCATGCAGGAACCCGCGGGCTACAGTCGAGGGCTATGGGGATTTCGATCTGCAGCTGATGTCGGCGGTGGCGCGATCTCTGCTGGGAAGCGCGGAAGTGGGTATGGACAGGCGGCCTCCCCGCGCCTGGGCTCGGCTTAACCGGCCCGGCACGCGGCTCGCCGCTATCCTGTCGGCGGCGATAGTCACTAGGGATGCGCGTGTGTCCGCTGCCGGAGGCGCAGCGCCTGCGGCTGATGCCTGGACCATGCCATGCCGGATCATGGGTCGTTCTCCCGGTTTGTCGCCGTTGCGTGCGGCGGTCCGCGCGGTTGGCTCCAGCGTTCGAACACCTCAATGACGATCATGCGGCCGCCGCAGCAGGGGCATGGCGGCCGGAAGTCGTCCGGCACTCCGGATGGGCGCTCATCAGGCGGCGCGACGACATCCAGAAGGTCGCGAGCGAGCGCGAGACTGGCCTTGCGGGCGGAGCCGGCGAGCAGACCGTAGTGGCGGATGCGATGGAAGCCGCGCGGCAGGACATGGGTGAGGAAGCGGCGGATGAACTCGTCGGTGGCGAGCGTCATGACCTGCTGCCGGTCCGCGACGTCGCGCCGGTAGTCCTTGTAGCGGAAGGTGACGCTGTTCGCGTCGAAGGCAATCAGGCGGCTGTTCGAGATCGCGATCCGATGGGTGTAGCGGGAGAGGTAGGCGAGCACCGCCTCCGGTCCCGCGAAGGGCGGCTTGGCGTAGACTACCCATCGCTTCCCCCGGACGGGAGCAAGGTGGTGCAGGAATGCCCGCCGCTCGGTGAGATGAGCAAGGGTCCCGAAGAAGCCGAGCCGTCCGGCGTCGTGCAGAGCGATCAGCCGACTGAGGAAGAGGTGGCGGAACAGCTTGCCGAGCACGCGCACCGGAAGCAGGAAGGCAGGACGCGACGAGATCCAGCGGCGGCCGTCCGGCGCGATGCCGCCGCCCGGCACGATCATGTGGACATGCGGATGATGGGTCATCGCCGAACCCCAGGTGTGGAGCACGGCGGTGATGCCGATGCGCGCGCCGAGATGCTTCGGATCCGCCGCGATCGTCAGCATCGTCTCCGATGCCGCCTTGAACAGCAGGTCGTAGACGAGCGCCTTGTTGTGGAACGCCATGTCGGCGACCTCGGTCGGCAGCGTGAACACGACATGGAAGTAGCCGACAGGCAAGAGGTCGGCCTCGCGCTCGGCAAGCCATGTTCGCGCGGCTGCGCCCTGACACTTCGGGCAGTGCCGGTTGCGGCAGCTGTTGTAGGCGATCCGCCACTGGCCGCAGTCCTCGCAGGCCTCGACGTGACCGCCAAGAGCAGCGGTGCGGCACTGCTCGATCGCCGACATGACCTTTAGCTGGGTGAGGCTCAGGTGACCGGCATGGGCGGCCCGGTAGGCGGGCCCTGCTGCGCGAAAGATGTCGGCGACCTCGATCGAGGGGCGCACGACTCAGTCCGGGGGCGTCTTGCCCTCCATCAGCGCCATCAGCCGGTCGAGCGGTCCGGCGACAGCGTGGATCGTCCGGGTAGAGACCTTGGTGTAGAGCGCAGTCGTGTCCAGCTTGCTGTGACCGAGCAGCACCTGGATGACGCGAATGTCGACGTCCTGTTCGAGCAGGTGGGTGGCGAAGCTGTGACGCAGTGTGTGCGGGCTGACGCGCTTGCGGATGCCGGCGACTTCGGCAGCTTCCTGAACGGCGCGATGCAGTTGCCGCGACGAGATCGGATCGGTGCGGCTACGGCCGGGGAACAGCCACCCATGCGGAAGCATGACTCCGCGCCGCCTGCCTTCGCGCCACCACAGCCGCAGCAGTTCCAGGAGCTGCGGCGAGAGCATCGCGTTGCGGTCCTTGCGGCCCTTACCCTGCTCGACACGAAGGAGCATGCGCGTAGAGTCGACATCATCGACCTTGAGATGCGCGACCTCGGACACGCGCAGGCCTGCGCCATACGCAACACCGAGGGCGGCCTTGTACTTGAGGCCCGGTGCGGCTTCGAGCAGTCTCGCCGCTTCCTCAACGCTGAGTACATCTGGCAGCTTGCGGTGATAGCGGGTGATCACCAGTGCGCGGGAGAGATCCCGGCGCTGCAGTGTCACCAGAAACAGGAACCGCAGCGCAGAGACCGCGCCGTTGATCGTCGCAGCTCCCACGCCGTTCTCATGCTGATCCAGCTGGAAGCGGCGGACATCCTCTGGTGTCGCGGTGTCGGGCGAGCGGCCGAGGAACGCGGCGAAGCGCCGGACGTGACGAACGTAGTCCTGCCGAGTATGTGGCCCCAGGCCTCGCATGAGCATGTCCTGCTGCATGCGTTGGCGGAGCGGCGAAACGGGTGCATCGGTCGACGCGATAGCCATGGTGAGTTCCTCTCGTTGAAGGGAACTCCATGGTCAGATCACTGCCTTCACCCGCTCAAGGCATCGCCTGTCGCGTCGCTTCAGAACGTGGCACCCCTCCCGCGCAGCGGGTTCGTGCATGAGGGTCGGAAGCTGCCATTTCTTTCATCGATGGGTCCATCGCAAATCTGGAGAGAATTCGGGTCGCGCCGCGGCTTCCGGCCAGCGCTGGCGCGCGGCCGCGAGAGGTAGAGGGCGGAGGGGAGGGTTCCTGACGGGTTTGGAGGTGCGGGGAGAGGCCCCGAGCCGCCCGTCATGGAGACCCTGACCATGGCAAAAAGCGCCATTCAGAAGATCACCCTCAATCAGGCCGAAAACATCCCATTCGACAAGCTGTTCCTGTCTCAGAAGAACGTCCGCCGGATCAAGAACGGCGTTTCGATCGAGGACCTTGCCACCGACATCGCACGCCGCGGCCTTATCCAGAGCCTCAACGTCCGTCCTGAGGTGAAAGAGGGCGAGGAGACTGGACGTTATGAAGTGCCCGCCGGCGGTCGGCGATTCTCGGCACTCCAGCTTCTGGCCAAGCGCAAGGAAATGGCGAAGACCGCGCCGACGCCCTGCATCGTCAATCGTTCCGATCAGACGAGCATGGAGGATGACTCGCTCGCCGAAAACGTCCACCGCGAAAACCTGCATCCGCTCGACCAGTTCCGCGCCTTCAAGACGCTGAGCGAGCAGGGGCTCGATGTCGAGGAGATCGCCGCCCGCTATTTTGTTTCGCCGAATACGGTGAAGCAGCGGCTGAAGCTCGCCAACGTCTCGCCAAAGCTGCTCGATCTCTATGAGCAGGATGAAATCCGCCTCGAGCAGATTATGGCGTTTTCGATTTCGGAGGATCACGCCCGCCAGGAGCAGATCTGGGAGCGCATCTCCGACAATTCGAATATGCAGGAGCCCTACTATATCCGGCGTCTGCTGACGGAAACCACGGTCCGCGCCGATGATCGCCGCGCGGTCTATGTCGGCGCCGAAGCCTATGAGGCGGCCGGCGGCGTCATCCTGCGCGACCTGTTCGAACAGGATTCCGGCGGCTGGTTCCAGGACGCAGCCCTTCTTGAGCAACTGGTCTTCGAGAAGCTGAAGGTCGACGCCGAGGCCATCCGCGCCGACGGATGGAAGTGGGTCGAAGCGGCGATCAGCTTTCCGTACGGTCACACCTCCGGCATGCGGCGCGTCTATGCCGAACCGGAAGAAATGAGCGCTGATGAGATCGCCCGGCACGACGCTGTCAAGGCCGAGTATGACAAGCTCGACGCGGAATATGCCGAGATGGAGGAAGCCGACGAAGAGATCGAGAACAGGCTCGACCAACTCGGCGCCGAACTCGACGCGTTCAGTGATCGGCCCCATGTCTACGATCCGGCACAGAAGGCCATCGCCGGTGCGTTCCTCACACTCGCCGCCAACGGCAAGCCGCAGATCGACGCCGGCTTCGTCCGTCCCGAGGATGAACCGCGGGTCGAGACGGACGAGGATGACGAAGGCGCCAACGGCGAGGGTGTCGACACATCGAACGTGGACGATGCGGATGCCGTCGTCGTCAATGGCCGTTCTCTGGGCCAGACGTCCGAAGCCGAGGAGCCCGAGGAGGACGGCATCAAGCCGCTGCCCGATCGTCTTGTCTTCGACCTCACCGCACAGAGGACGCTGGCGCTGCGCAACGCGCTGGCGAGCGACGTCGACATCGCCTTCGTCGCCGTGCTTCATGCGCTCGTGCTGCAGCTATTCTACCGGTTCGCCAAGGACAGCTGCCTCGAGATCGGCCTAGTGAGCAACAGTTTCGGCCAGGTCCAGGGACTTGCCGAGACACCGTGGGCGAAAGAGATCGGTGAGCGGCACGAGGCCTGGGACAAGGATATGCCCGATAGCGACAAGCTTTGGGACTTCCTGCTCGGTCTCGACGAAGCGAGCCGCAAGGCGCTGTTCGCGCACTGCGCCTCGCTCTCGCTCAACGCCGTCGTTGAGCCCTGGAACAGGCGTCCGGGCGCGCTTGCCCATGCCGACGTTCTCGCCGGCACGCTCGGCTTCGACATGGTCGAGGCCGGCTGGTCGCCGACGGTGGACAACTATCTCGGCCGCGTCACCAAGGCCCGCATCGTCCAGGCGGTGCGCGAAGGACGTGGCGAGGACTCCGCGCAGCTGATCGACCACATGAAGAAGGACCTCATGGCGCGGGAGGCCGCCCGTCTTCTCGAAGGATCGGAGTGGCTGCCCGAGCCGCTGCGTCTCGAACTCGACGAGGTGGCCACCGATGCCGGAGAGATCGTCACCGATGACGTGACGGACGAGACGGCTCCCGACGGCGATACCACCGAACTGCCGGCCTATCTCGCCGACGATACCGGCGCATCCGCCGATGAAGCGGCGACTGTCGACGGCGAGGATACTGACCACCTGCAGGCCGCCGAATAATCGGTCTTTCGCTCATCCCCAGGCCCGGCATCACCGCCGGGCCCTTCTTGTTTTTCGACATGGAGAAACCCGCAATGTCAGCCCACATCGTTTACGATTCAGCCCCTCTGGGAAGTGTCGTCCGCTATTCCGACGGCGCCCCGAAGCCGCCGGAGCGTTTCCGGAAGAAACTCGCCGCCTGGGGACGTCGCAACAGCGTCGGCCGGCTGATCAGGAAGGAACCGCCGCACGAACGGGCGACCTACACGGCGCCAGCCTGTTTCACGCTGCATGAAGGGGATTTCAGTCAGGCTGGAACAATCGTCGTCTCGGTCCGCCGCACCTATACCGTGGAGAGCGATCTGCATTTTGAGATCGTCGAGCGCCCCACGATCGGCATGGTCCGCATCCTGCAGGACCTCGATGACAGCCCGGAGCTTCTTCATCTCGCCCGAGATCGCGAGGCTGCCGAGCGCTGGCTCGCCAGCAACCAGTACAGCCGCGCCTATCTCGAAGAGGTCACCGCCGATGAGGTCGGCGCCGACGTCGTCGAGGGCCGCAAGGCCGCCTGACCGTTTCATCCCTTAGGACCATCCACCTACAGGTCCGGGAGCGCGCAAGCGGTCCCGGACCTGTTCCGTTTCATGGAGATCGACATGTTCGACTGGACCAAAAGCTGCTCCTATGACGAGCAGCAGAAAAGACGTTTTCACTCGACCGCCCGCTCGCGGCTGAAGAAACTCGCCGCCGAGCTTCATCTGCTAGCCGGATCGTACGAAGTGCGTTCCAACAAGGCGGGAATCGCCGTCTCCGGTGAAGTGACCCTGCATCACACCGCCGTCTACATTCAGGTCGGCCAATTCGGCATGTCCTCGGGTCACGGCATCCTGATCCGGTCCTGCAAGGGCCGCAAGGACTATACCGGCGGAGCCAACCATTTCGTGGCGCTCGCCATGCTCGACGATATTCCCGCGCTCGCCGCAGCCGTCCGCGCCATCACCGGCGTCGGCCGGGATGCTGTGCATTCCCCGGATCGCCACGCCGCGTGAAGCCGCCACCCGGAGCATCGGAAGCCTGCGGCGCCGCCGGTCTGTCCATGCCGCAGGCTGCCACGTCCATCAACGTGAGGAAGGATCAGCATTCATATGGCAAGACACAGGATCAGGATCATCCAGGTCTTCAGGACTACACGCAGCATCGAGATCGAGGTTGAGGCGGATGACGAGCATGACGCTCGCGAAGGGATGTCCTCCGGCGCCATCGACGCACCCGATTTCGATGATCCCCGCTGGCAAACCGGCTGGGACCTTCAGAACGAGGAGGTGGGACCGGCATGACAATCGACCTGTGATCAGGGCCGGTTCTCGCCGGCAATCCTGTCACCCGTCCGATCCGGACCTGCCGTCTACGGGTCTGGCTGTTCTTCCGGCTGCCGCCCGCCTTTTCTTATATCAAGACCACGGAGCTTTCCGATGACCACGCTCGAAACCCATCGTTTCGCCGTGATCTCCGCCGCGCATGTCTCGGAGACCACGGCCAGGCGGCTCGACAATACGCCGCCAAAGGACTGGCCCTGCCTCGGTGGGCCCTACGGTGAATATGGCTGGTTCCTCTATGCCCATGACGAGAACGCCGGTGTCTGGCCGGACGTCATTCCCGACGAACTTTTCAAAGTCATGACCTGGGCCCGACGACAGGGCTTCGACCACATTGTCCTCGATTGCGACGCCGACCAGGTCGAGGAATTGCCTGTCTTCGACTGGTAGATACCAACAGCGCCGGTGGTTCGGGCGCACCGTGTCTCGTCACGAGCGACCTCGCCGCGCAAGCTCGAGCTCGATTGATCCCCTGATCTACCGCGGCCGGCCAGCCCAGCCGCCGTCCAACGATACCACCCGGCAGTTGCGACGCCGCGATTCACGCCGCGCGGCGTCGACCTGCGCTCAGGAGAAATTCCATGACCAGGCATCCATCCTTCAGGAAGGTTTTCTACGGCGTCGCCACGCGCGAAGAAATGTTTCGGCTGTTCAATCACCACCGAGATGATCCCGACGTCGATCCCCTCTCCGGCAAACCCTATTCGGGCGAGTGGTTTGAGATCGGGGCGACCCAATATCACTTCATGCTCGGGCTGCTGCCGCCGCTTTTCCAGAGGTCGGGCATGTTCGGCCTGTCCGAATACAAGGCCGGCGACGTCACCGGCGTTTTTTTCGCGATCAGGATTCGTGGCCGCGAACGCTGGTTCCACGGCTTCTGCGACCTTGGCGACAAACAATCCCCGGACAAGATGCGCGCCGCCATCATCGCGCACGAAACCGGCGCGGCGGACAGCATGACCCGCGAGGAAAAACTCGAAGCGATCTGGAGTGCGACGCATCCCGACTTCAAGGGGTTCGCCGGCAAATCCGATCCTGGCGACTGGCCCGCGGAGCACCATGGCAAGCGTGTTGTCCTCGTCCGAGGCGGACCAGCCAAGGTCCTGAAGCTGCTCGAAGACCTGTCGGACGACGAAATCGACATCCGCATGGCGGCGATCAGGGCGCATCGCGGCAACAGGGGAGGGCCCACCGATGCGGACCCATCGTAAGCAGACGTCGTCGCCAGCCACGCAGAGCTACGAGGCGTATTCGACCTATGCGGCGGCCCTTGGTGCTCCCGATCGTTGCGGATATCGGCGCACGCCGGCAGGAGCGCCAACGGTGGCCGATCTCGTCAGGCCCGGCGACACGGTTTCCACCTCCTACGGCACCGGCGGTGTGGTGATCGAGGTGAAGGAATATTTCTACGCCGCGCCGACGGGCGAGATGCTGTCGCACTTCACCATCGTCTACGTGCCACCCGATCGGGGGGCAAAGCACCGCGATACCGACCTGTGCTGGATTAACGAATGCGTCGCCGTCGGCAACCGCGTCCTGAAGTTGTTCGAAGCCAACACGGACGAGGCTTTCGTCGTTGACCGTGCGCCGGCGACCGAGTCCAGGCGCTCCAGGACCATCCTGATCACATAGAATCGATTTCCGCAGCCCGGCATCGCCGGGCTTTCGCATTTCCAGAGCCGCCCGAGCGGCCCTTCAACCAGGGAGAAACACTATGTCATGCCTGAACGATCCTGAGAACTTCCGCGGTCGAGTCAACTATGCGGCCAAGGTCATTGCCTACGGCCGCCGCCCGACGCGGGCTTTCGACAATTGCTTCGAGAACTATGACGGTGACGAGGTCGCAACTGCCATCCTGCGCCGCTCGAAGAAGAATGCCCGCCTTGCCGCCAATCTCCAGCGCTATCTCAGCCTCGCCTCCATCGAGGCCGCCGCAGAACGGCTCGCAGATGTTCCCACCCGAAAGCTGCCGGAAATCGTACGGCAGACACGCGCGCGCCGAAAGGCCGAATTCGACGCCTGGTTCGAGCAGCAAGCGGATCGATGGTCCGGATAGCGCACGCCCCATATGCCCGCACATTCTCGTCCAGCCGCCAACGGCATCATCCTCACCCGGAGCCCGGCCTAGAGCCGGGCTCTTTGCGTTCCAGAAAGGCAAATCCATGACCTGTCTCCAGACCAAGATCGCCACCTATCCTGCACTTCCGATCGCCGACATCACACCGCTCGAAAAGCTGATCCTGTCCAAGGTGCTCGATTGTGCGGAAATCGATGGAGGCCTGGAACTCTACACCGACACAGGGCCGATGAACCCGATCGTCGTCTCGCGGCGCGAGCTGATGGAGGCGATGGACACGTCGGATCAGGCGAACGAGAGCCTTCTGAAGAGATTCATGAGGGGGCACGTTCTCTCCTCCATTCTCCCTAGGGAGGATCCCGACCCCGAAAGCGTTGTCTTCATCGATCTCAGCGAATTCCCCTGGCAATTTGTCGTACAGGACATCATCACTCGATCGCCGACGCCGCGGGAGCTTGTCGTCATCCAGTGGATCAGCGATCCCAGCCAGCGACCGGATACCTTCGGCGCCAGCGTGTCGCTAATCACCGAAAACGGCGTTTTCCACGCCACGAGCGAAGACCTGCTGGCGGATTTCCGCAAGCGCGACCAGGCGCTCGCGTCTGGGACCCCGAACGGCGATGGCGCTTCCCTGCCAGATATCGACAGTGCTTTTGTCCCTACAGACAATCCCAACGACACCGTCGATGCGCTCATGATGGCGGAACACTTCGTCGCCGGCTTCGAAGATGACGAGGTCCAGGAGGGGATCGCGGACATCCTTGCCGGTCTTCGCGCAGCGATCCGTCGCGAGCGGCTTCGACCGGTTCTGCTCGATGCCCTGAAGGAACTGCGCTCGGCCGCGATCGGTTTCAGGGACGACGCCCACAGGCGCGCGCCGCATCTCAAGATCGGCAACGAGGCGGTGAACCTGTTGAGCGCCTTCCTCCTCAATGCCGAACGGATCATCGCAGAGGCGGAGGGTCGGATCCATGGTTGATCTTTCCGGAGACCTCGTGGCGGGCCACTATGCCGCGACCGGGACCGTCTTTACCGGGCGTCGCAACCTGTTCTCGCTGGAGCCGGGAAACGAGCACCATATCGGTACGCTGGTCAGCGGGTCACGGATCCGGCTCAAGCGTTTCGACGAAGACTGCGACAAGATCGTTCGCGGTCTCGCCATGCTCGACGCCAATGACGAAATGCTGACGGCGCTGAAAGCCTGCGCAGCTCTACCCATCAATAAATCGTGCTCTCCCGAGGAAATCGCGGCGCGCGACCTAGCCCGTACCGTCATCGTCAAGGTCGAGCGGCGCATCTCCAGATAGGTCGCACAATCCCGCGGCCGACAGCCGTTCCGCCCTTCCCATGACTTCGCCGCCTCCGCTGCCCTTCGGAAGCCACGGCGGAGCTTTGCCTGATGGAGCCTGCACATGCACAAACAGGGATTCTCCCGATCACATGCGACGACAGTGACCGGCATGCCGGACAGCCTTCTCTCGGGCCAGCAGCGCCGGCTGCTGCGTACCGCACTGGCCGGCCGTCTTCTGGCCGTCTGCTACGGCGCCGGCGTCGATTCCACCGCGCTGCTTCTCGCCTTGAAGCTCGCGGATTTGACACCGGGCATCATTACCTTCGCCGATCTCCTGTCAGAAAAGCCCGAGACGATGGCGCATCTGGAGCGCATGCAATCCATCATCGCGCGATGGGGTTGGCCGCCAATCACCATATGCCGGAAACGCACGCTTCCCGGAACCGGCTATGACGACCTCTACGGCAACTGCATCGCCAATGAAACGCTGCCCTCGCTCGCCTTCGGGATGCGCAGCTGCTCGATCAAGTGGAAACAAAAGCCACAGGACCAGGCGATCAAGGGTTGCAAATCCGGTCCCAACGCGAGCGCCCCCCACCCGATCTGGATGGAAGCGCAGCGACGCGGCGAACGCATCGTCAAGCTGATCGGATATGACTGTAGCGCGGCCGACATGCGTCGATCAAAGAAGCTGCCGACCGCCGATACGGATTTCGACTTCCTCTATCCTCTTCAGATGCTGGGATGGACACGGCAGGATTGCATCGACATCATCACCGCTGTGCTCGGCGCCGACTGCGTCCCGATCAAATCGGCGTGTTTCTTCTGTCCCGCGAGTAAAACGTGGGAGCTGTTCTGGCTCGCCGCCCATCATCCCGATCTGCTCGAATGCGCGCTCTTCCTCGAACGCAACGCATTGACAGGTCGGCATAGCCGCTTCGATGAAATCCAGTTCGGTGCCACATGGGAAGAACTGGTGCGCAACGCCGACCGGTTTCCGAGCACGAATACGACCATCGGCCTCGGACGATCCTTCTCATGGAACCAGTGGGCAAGGGTGAACGGCGTCGTCGATGAAGAATTTCGCGTCCGGCGGGGCGACGCCGATCATGCTCGCTTCCTCGCGCGCGCCGCGGAACTGCGTCAGTCCGGTAACGCCAATCGAGGCGCCGGCGGTCGAGCCGGCAATCGTCAGGATGGGATCAGCTCTCCCGAACACCTGCATCACAGTTCTGTCGATCAGGCCAATCATTGAAGGTGCCGTCGCCGGTTCGCTTCGTCCACGTCGCTGGAGGGAGAGCGGGGCCGGGAGGAGTTCGGCCTTGCCGGGCGCAGAGAGTGCGCCGGCAGGGTGAACACTCTCGCTCGAAGGACATCTCCATGAACATCGTCACGACCCCGTCGCCCGCCGCCCGGACGGTCGCTCCCGTTGCCGCGCCGGCATCCCATGCCATCGATAGCGCCCAGGCTATCCATCAGGCCGCGACCCAGCTTCTTCCCTTCCTCGAACAGGGCAAGCCGATCACCACCGCGGCTCTGCGCACAGCGATGACCGACAGCGTCGGCGGCACGGACGCGCAGGGGTTCTGGGTCTGGAAGGACGCCTACGAGGCGCTCGAAGCCGCCCAGATCCTGTTTCTCCGCCGCTTCGGTGCGGCGATACTATCGCGATCGGTCTCGCCGCAGGCCGCGCTGGCGATGATGAAGCGCGTTGCTGAACTCATCCCGACTCACACGCGGCGCTCCGACGAGAGCCAGGCCATGCAGCAGCTGTCGACGCCGCTGCCGCTCGCCTTTGTCACCGCGCACGCCGCCGCGATCTCGTCATCGGATGTTGTTCTCGAACCCTCGGCCGGGACCGGTCTTCTCGCCGTCCATGCTGAAATCGCCCGGGCGTCGCTCGTGCTCAACGAGCTTGCCGCGACACGCGCCGATCTGCTCGGCCTGCTGTTCCCGCGCGTTTCCGTGTTTCGGCACGACGCGGCCCATATCGACGATCATCTCGATGCCGGGATCGAACCATCCGTCGTTTTGATGAACCCGCCCTTCAGCGTGGGCGCCTATGTCGACGGCCATGTCGCCGACGCGGATTGGCGACATCTCTCTTCGGCCTTCGCCCGCCTGCGCGACGGTGGCCGCCTGGTCGCCATCACCGGCGCCGGCCTTTCCCCCGAAAGCCCCAAATGGCGGCCCGCCTTCGAGCGGCTGCAGCAGCAGGGCAGGGTGGTCTTCACCGCGGCGATAGACGGCCGCGTCTATGCCCGCCATGGCACCACTGCGGAAACCCGCCTGACCGTCATCGACAAGATTCCTGCGGCCGATCCCTCCGCGTTCGTAGCGTCGCCGGGCAAGGCCACCGACGTCGAGACGCTGCTGTCCTGGATCTCGGACCTGCCGCCCCGCACACCGGGCGGTTTTCCGGATTCGATCGGCGCCCTGTCGAACGGGATCCTGCGCAATGCCGCCATGCGGATGGCCGCTTCTCGATCGGGAGCGAGATCCGCACCCTCCGCAATATCGTCGACAAACCCGAAAATTGTGCGCTCGGCCCGTCGGGTTGCCCGGGCGAAGCCCTTACGTTCTTCCACCGCAGCCAGCACGCCTGCCGTCCCGCTTGCCTATGAGCTGCGTGACTGGATGCCGGAGGAGAGCGGCCGGCTCACCGACACGATCTATGAGCCCTATGCGCTCCAGTCGATCCACATCCCGCGGGCCAAACCGCATCCAACGCCGCTGGTGCAGTCCGCAGCGATGGCGGCGGTCGCGCCGCCAAAACCGTCCTATCGGCCGCTCCTCCCTGACGCGATCATCGACGAAGGGCTGCTATCCGACGCCCAGATCGAGAGCGTAATCTATGCCGGCGAGGCGCATTCCGGCCATCTCGCCGGCGCCTGGACCGTTGACGAAACCTGCGACGTCGTCTCGGCCGCACCCGAAGGTGCTGAAAACGCCGTCCGCTTCCGCCGCGGCTGGTTTCTGGGCGACGGCACCGGTTGCGGCAAGGGAAGACAGGTCGCCGGCATCATTTTGGATAACTGGCTGCAAGGCCGCCGCCGCGCGATCTGGATTTCCAAGTCGGACAAGTTGTTGGAGGACGCTCAGCGCGACTGGTCGGCACTCGGACAGGAACGTCTTCTTGTCCAACCGCTCTCGCGCTTTCGCCAGGGCACGCCGATCCGCCTTGCCGAAGGCATCCTGTTTACCACCTATGCCACCCTGCGCTCGCAGGAGCGCGATGGCAAGAAATCCCGCATCGCGCAGATCATCGACTGGGTTGGCAAGGATTTTGACGGTGTCATCGTCTTTGACGAGGCGCATGCCATGGCCAATGCCGCCGGCGGCAAGAGCGAGCGCGGCGATGTCGCACCCTCGCAACAGGGCAGGGCCGGCCTGCGTCTGCAGCATGCGCTGCCCAACGCCCGTGTCGCTTATGTCTCCGCGACCGGCGCGACCGCGGTCGAGAATCTGGCTTATGCGCAGCGTCTCGGAATCTGGGGAAGCGAGGATTTTCCGTTCGCCAACCGCGCCGAATTCGTTGCGGGGATCGAGGACGGCGGTGTCGCCGCTATGGAAGTGCTCGCTCGCGATTTGAAGTCGCTCGGACTCTACACGTCGCGGTCGCTCTCCTATGACGGGGTCGAATACGAGCTGCTCGAGCACGCGCTGACCGAGGAACAGATCCGCATTTACAACGCCTATGCGGTTGCCTTCCAGGTCATCCACAACAACCTGACAGCCGCGCTCGAGGCGGCCAATATCACCAGCGAGACGGGCACGCTGAACCGCAACGCCAAGGCCGCCGCCCGCTCCGCGTTCGAAAGCACCAAACAGCGTTTCTTCTCGCATCTGATCACCTCGATGATGACGCCGACCCTGATCGGCGCGATCGAGCAGGACCGCGCCGACGGACATTCGTCGGTCGTGCAGATCGTTTCCACCGGCGAGGCGCTGATGGAACGACGGCTGGCCGAGATCCCGGCCGAGGAATGGTCGGACCTCCACGTTGTTGTCACGCCGAGGGAATATGTCGGCGGCTACTTGATGCATTCCTTCCCGACGCAGCTGTTCGAAGAATATTCCGACGCGGAGGGGAATATCACTTCGCGGCCTGTCCACGACGCCGACGGCAATCCGGTCCAATGCCGCGAAGCGGTGCGCCGCCGCGACGAGATGATCGAAAAACTGGCCTCGCTGCCGCCGGTCGGCAGCGCGCTTGATCAGATCCTGCATCATTTCGGGACGGATGTCGTCGCAGAGGTGACCGGCCGCTCGCGCCGCATCGTCAAAAAGACCGGCCGCGACGGCGTCGACCGCCTCGCCGTCGAGAATCGCCCTGGCTCTGCCAATCTCGCCGAAACCCAGGCATTCATGGATGACGACAAGTCCGTGCTGGTGTTCTCCGACGCGGGCGCCACCGGCCGCTCCTACCACGCCGATCTCGGCGCGAAGAACCAGAGGCTGCGCAAGCACTATCTGCTTGAGGCCGGCTGGCGCGCCGACAACGCCATCCAGGGACTCGGGCGAACGCATCGCACCAACCAGGCGCAGCCGCCTCTGTTCCGGCCGATGGCCGCCAATGTGAAGGCGGGAAAGCGCTTCCTGTCGACCATTGCGCGGCGGCTGGACACGCTGGGCGCGATCACACGCGGCCAGCGCCAGACCGGCGGCGCAGGGCTGTTCCGCTCCGAGGACAATCTCGAAAGCCCCTATGCCCGCGCGGCGCTGCGCCAATTTTACTATCTACTCCATCAGGGCAAGATCGAAGGCTGTTCGCTTTCCACCTTCGAAGCGGTCACCGGCCTGTCGCTAACTACCGATGAGGGCGGGTTGCGTGACGAGCTGCCGCCGATCACGACCTGGCTCAACCGGCTGCTGGCGCTCCGGATCGAAACCCAGAATCTTCTGTTCGAGGTGTTCGAGCAGCTGCTGGCTGCCAAGGTCGAAGGCGCGATCGCCGCCGGCACCTATGACATGGGCGTGGAGACGATCACGGCGGAAAGCATCACCGTCACCGATCGGCGCACCATCTACACGCACCCGGTCTCTGGCGCGCAGTCGCATGTCCTGACGGTCGCTCGCAAGGATCGTATCCGTCCTCTTGACCTGATAGAGGCGCTGGCCATCGCCCGCGCAGAGCCGCAATCGGTCTTTCTGGTCAACACGCGCTCGAACCGCGCGGCGATCCAGCTGCCGACGGCGAGCCTGATGCTCGACGACGGCACCGTCGAGCACCGCGTACGCCTGCTGCGTCCGACCGACGAACTGCGCTTCGGTCTCGACGCCCTTGCCGAAACTTTTTGGCAGGCAGCAGACCGGAAACGCTTCTGCGAACTCTGGCAGGCGGAAGTTGAGGCGGTGCCGGAGTTCACCACCAGCACGTTCCACATGGTCACCGGCCTGCTGTTGCCGATCTGGCGGCGGCTGCCCGATCATGATTGTCAGGTCTACCGCATCCAGACCGATGCAGGCGAGCGCATCATCGGCCGTCATATCGCTCCGACGATGGTGTCGACCATGTTGCGCAATCTCGGGATCGACAACGTCCCGACCCTCGCGCCGCAGGAGGCCTGGGCCGGGCTGGTCGAGGGACGCATCGGGTTGCAACTCGCGGACGGGTTGCTCCTGCGCCGCAGTCGCGTCATGAACGACTATCGGATCGAACTGATCGGCTTCACCGAGGCGATGGTTCCTAGGCTGAAGGCGCTGGGTCTGATCTCCGAAATTATCTCCTGGAAACTCAGGCTGTTCATCCCGACCGGCGGCCAGGGCTCCGCCATCCTCGCCTCGCTTCTCGGGCGGCATACGCTGGTCGGCGTCACCGACCGGTCAGCGGCGTGATGGGAGGCTATCATGACCGGCTCGGCCGCCGAACTGGCGCGCCGCCTCGGCGATCATGCCGAGGCGGTGTGCCGCGAATACCTTTCGAACGGCCGACGTGTCGGCAATTACTGGATCGTCGGCGACGTGCGCAATACGGAGGGCCGCTCGATGCATGTGCGGCTGAAGACCAACGCGAAGGGCTTGGCCGGTAAATGGGTCGACGAGGCGACGACCGAATATGGCGATCTGCTCGACGTCATCCGCGAAAGCTGTGGCCTGATCGAATTCCGCGACGTCGCGGACGAGGCCCGCCGTTTCCTTGCCATGCCGCAGCCGCAGGCACGAGACCCCGGCGCAAGGCACCAGCCAGCCGCGGCACGCGGCACTCCTGATGCGGCCAGCCGTCTATTCGCCATGTCGCGGCCGATCGCCGGCACGCTGGCCGAACACTATCTTCGCAGCCGCAGCATCCTGCTCGCCGCGCGTGAGCGCGCCCTGCGTTTCCACCCCGGCTGCTACTACCGGGATCTCGTGACCGGCGAAACGCAGGCGTTGCCGGCGTTGATCGCGGCCGTGACCGGCCTCGACGGGCGCATCACCGGCCTGCAACGCACCTGGTTGGATCCTGGCGGCAACGAGAAGGCGCATGTCGACGATCCACGCCGCTCGCTCGGTCATCTGCTCGGCAACGGCATCTGGCTCGGTCTTGAACCCGACGCTCCGGTCTCCGTCATCGCCGCCGGCGAAGGCTTCGAGACCATGGCCTCGCTGCGCACCGTGATACCGGCGCTGCCGGTTGCCGCCGCCACCTCGGCCAACCACCTTGCCGGCCTGATCCTGCCGCCCGGCTGTCGGCGTCTCTATATTGCGGCCGATGCTGACGCCGCAGGCCGGCACGGCATCGAGCGCCTCAGTCAGCGAGCCGGCGAGGCGGGCATTCTCACAATCGTGCTTCGCCCGCAGCTCGGTGACTTCAACGACGATCTGCGCCATCTCGGCCCGATCCGTCTCGCGGCATCGCTCGGCGATCAGCTCCTCCCGGAAGATGCCCGTCACTTCCTTCCTTCCGGATGAATCCCGCTCGTCGGCATGCGGGCAGGGCGGCGTCATGAGGAATCCCGCAGGCATGGCGGCGGTCCATCGGAGAGGCCGCGCCCGCGGCCTGCCCGAGAGGCGATCCCTGCCACTCCCCGGTCACGGCCGCAACGGCTGCGCCGTCCTTCGCTTCGCTGCGGCCTTCGGTGCGGCCGCGCCCGGAGCGCGGCCGGGATGCGCTGTCAGGCCGCGATCGGCGCGGCCACAACCGACGGAGACACGCCATGAACTACGAGCTTCCTTTCGACGACGCCTACGAGCCCTACCACGCCTCCTCGCCGACCGACCGCGTCATCCTCGAACTGCAGATGTACGGCCATCGTCCGCATCAGGACGAGCCGGATCCCCGCCCGCTGCCCGACGACGCGGTGATCCGGGCCGGCCTTGCCGGCATCGTCGAGACTTTCGCCGGCATGCTCGGCGACACCAGGCTCGAACCTGATCTCGACGACCTGCTCTGGTCCTTCGTCAATGTCTTCCACCGCGCCGCCGAGCGCGTGGCCCGCAACCTCGACCGCAACGAGGAGGCCCAGCGCTCGAGCCAGGCCGAACAGGACGGCTCGGAGGTGAAGTCCGTCGAGCTGGAGCGGCTCACAGCCGAGGGCATCACCTATATCGAGCGTCGCAACGTGCTGGAAATCATGCGCGACGAAGCCGCCGACCTCTACGAGGCGCAGACAGGCTCGGCATGGCGGCCACGCACCGGCTCGAAAATCTCGCATCAGGCGATGACGGCGGCGGTGATCGACAGCCGCGACTTCCTCGCCGCGCGTCGCCGCGCCGCCACCGAGGTGCTGGTGCCGGCCGGCACCAAGATCGCCTTCTCCGGCGGGCTCGACTGCAACGAGCACGACCGGATCTGGGAGGCGCTCGACAAGGCCCGCGAGAAGCATCCCGATATGGTCCTGCTCCACGGCGGCAGCCCGCGCGGCGCCGAGCGCATCGCCGCCTGCTGGGCCGAAAGCCGGAAAGTCACGCAGATCGCCTTCAAGCCGGACTGGAACCGGCACGCCAAGGCCGCTCCGTTCCGGCGCAACGACCAGCTGCTCTCGGTCATGCCTTACGGGCTGATCGTCTTCCCCGGTTCCGGCATCACCGAGAACCTCGCCGACAAGGCCCGCCGCCTCGGCATCCCGGTCTGGCGGTTCACGGAGAATGGCGCGTGAGCGCTACCTTCGTCGCCTCCTTGACGGACGCACTTCAAGCGCCAGATCGGCGAACCCGACCCGTCGTGGTCGGGTTCGCCGTGCACTCGCATTTTTGCACCGTGCCATCACCCACGACTTCGCAGAGAGGGGGCGCATTTTATTGCAAATCTGGAAAATCTGGATATTATGGAAATCTACACGGAGACTTGGCCATGCGACAGTTCACGACAGGCGACCTCAACAAGCAGGTCGGCGATGTCACCGATGCCGCCAGCCGCGAACCGATCGTGCTCACCAAGCACCGCAAGCCCCGCTTCGTCCTTATGAGCTACGAGCATTACGAGCGGATGCGTACCGGCAGGAATCCGCGCCGCGCCTATCGTATCTCCGATATGCCGGAGGAGCACGAGGATATCTTCGCCGCGGAAATCGACCGGCTGGCGCGCGGCGAAGGCTATGACGATGAGCCGTGAGTTCCTGCCGGGCCAGGTCATCGCCTATCCGTACCTGTGGGCATGGCAGCAGGAACGCGGCGAGACCGAAGGCCGCAAGGTCCGGCCGACCTGCGTCGTAGTAGCCGTGAGAGGCGCGAATGACGGCCTGACACATCTCGCCCTTCTCGCCATCACAACCCAGCCGCCGCAACGCGGTCGCGTTGCGCTCGACATCCCGGATATCGAGCGCCGGCGCGCGGGTCTCAGCGACCTCAAGCGCTGCTGGATCGTCGTCGACGAATACAATTACGATGTCGCCGAGCGCTCCTGGTACATCGAACCGGGAAACGACATTCTCGGCCGCTTCAGCAAGGCCATCGTGATGAAGATCGCGACCGCCTTTGCCAAAGCGCGGCAATCGGCGCGGCGCGTCGATCGTCTGGATTGACGCTTTCCCTTTCTGCTTCTCTTTGACCATCCAGTGCGCGCCCCGGCTCGCGGCCGGCCGGGCCTGGTCGCGGCGTGCCGCCGCTCCCGGGCCGGCCTCGCCGCCTTGGCCTGCGGTGACGATCACGCGCGTAGGAGAGCGAGGGGAGAGCCGGGCCGGGGCGGGGGCTTTGAGAGAAAGGAAGAGCGACCATGGCGATGATATTTTTAGGCGGCTCTCGCGACATCTTCGAACTGCCTGTCCCGGTGATCGAACGAATTGGCGCAATTGTCACCGCAGAGCATGGTGTGCTGATCGGCGATGCGCCGGGAGCCGATGCCGAAATGCAAAGTCTGCTCGCCGGCTACAATTACGAGCATGTCGGCGTCTTCCATGCCGGACCAGAACCGCGCAACAATCTCGGTGACTGGGCCGCCTATCGCATCCCGCCGCCAGAGGGTGCACGGGGCTTTGCCGTCCACGCCGAGAAGGACCGGGAGATGGCCCGGCGCGCCGATTTCGGGCTGATGGTCTGGGACGGAGCATCGCCCGGGACCTGTCTCAACGTGCTGCGCCTTGCCGTCACCGCCAGCCCCTGCGTCGTCTATGACATCATGCGCGGCACGGTGGCGACCGTCCACAACGCTGCGGACTGGCGCGCCATGCTGCACCATGCCGGCTCTGACGTGCGCCGCAAGGTCGAAGGCCGCATGTCGGCGGACGAGCGCCTCGCGCTGGAAGCCTGATCGCGGCGAGCCGCAATGGCCGGTTCGCGTCAAAGTGATGGGAGCTGCTGCCCTGACCGGCCGAAGGCCGACCACTTGTGACGCCGCCTCTCGCGGTTCGCCGGCATTCCTCGGAATACGCTGCCCGTACGTCTCGCCACGGCAGGGCGGTGGTATCAGAGGACGCAATTCTGGTTGCCGGCAGCTTGACGCAAGATGATTATCGCGCCGATGTCGGGACCGGGCGTCTCCTGCCGGCAGCGACCTCGAAACCCGGATGCATGGCGGCGGATAGTGGCACGGGCCGCCACGCGGAACGGTCGGGTGCGGGGCAGGCGGCGGAGAGCAGATCCGCAGGCGGGGCAAACGCTGACCTGCGAACGCCGCGCCGGCGTCGGAGTCTGCGATGGCGGCCGGAGGGATCTCCTTCGCTCACATCCGGACCAATCCCGTTTCATGTCGCCTTTGTAGTGGACCGCCTGCTTTTGCGGTCAACCCCCGTTGGGGGTACGCTCGGCAAGAAATTCCGGAAAATTCGATTTCGGTCTTTTGTTGGCGGGCCAGGCACTTTCCTTCCCGCAAGCGGGGCCCTTGAAAGTGCGGCCCGCTATCTGCGGCAAATAGAATTTTCCGGAATTTCCTGCCGAGTGACCGCAGCAGGACGGCCCCCTCCTTTGGCGCCATCGGGAATGGTCCCGATGCAACCGAAGGAGAAGTACCATGGCCACCACGATCGCAAACCTCACCGCCAAGGCCGACGGCTCGATGGAAGGCGTGTTCGCCACGCTCCGGGTCAACGCCCCGATCACCCTCATCCCGAACAACAACAAGTCCCGCGAGGACGCGCCCGACTAC
>Ga0164243_10000591_pt1 | contig 65246 bp, 68 predicted proteins | sample OricompcompostOP_FD_108781 | JGI IMG/M metagenome (GOLD analysis project Ga0164243, IMG submission 108781) | Organic Plus compost microbial communities from Emeryville, California, USA - Original compost - Organic plus compost (OP) | ecosystem: Engineered > Solid waste > Mixed feedstock >... | reverse complement strand
GGGTAAAAACGCATCCACGATACGTAAAATAATTGCCTGTATCCTGTGTTTTCATATCAACGGGATATTGAGCTTTCTACTGTATGAACCCGTTATGGAGGTCTTTGATATCAGCACGGACGGGTTTATGAACATGAACGGCATGGTTACCGCTGCGGTTATCTGGATGGGGATCGCCATCATTGTGTTGTTGGTGGCATCCTATGCCAAAGAACTATTAGGTTCGCTTTACAGCACGGTACGAACTACTCAAAAGATATTTTTATCCCTACCAGTTATTTTTCTTATCCTGTTTTTTTTAGTAGCAAGCTTTAAATGATTTATAAACAATGGAAGAATATCATTTCAAATACCAGAACAATAAAGGAGGAAAGTATTTCTTGTTAGCCATTTTTGGTGGCGTCTTGACCATTCCACCCAGTGTTTTTCTGCTCGATTATATATCCTGGATTTTTTGGATCACCATACCGTTGACTATTTTTTTGATGGTTTACGGTTTATGGAAATTCCATAAAATATCCAGGAGCAATGATATCATTACGGTAGACAGTGAAGGGTTTACTTCCAAAGACTACGGTCGGGTGCGCTTTAGCGATATCCACAGTATTCCGCCCTTTGGTGCTTTACAGGCACCGCCACCCTCCATGCGGATCAGGCTGCACAATGGGAAAAAACTGGTTTGGCAGCTCGATGCCAATAACCCCAAGAGCAAAGACGACGTCCTTACTTTTACCGCTTTTCGGGAAGTATTGTTGGAGCATTTGAAGCAGCAAACACAATCAGCACCTCCTGAAATTTCGGTGGAGATCCCCCCTGACGTCGAAGCAATAGCCAATAGCATAGCGCCACCGGAGCCTGTAAAAGTTCCCGCGGTGCAAGCCGAAGTCATCGAACAGCTGGAAAGACATAAAAAACGGGATGTGAACTACAAGTATATCACCATTCCTATTGGGCTGGCATTCGCGATCCTGGCGTTCATGCGTACCTGCGGAACAGATATGATCCGTGAACATAAGAACAAAGAATTTGAAGGTGTCCGTAATGCCATTCTTAGTCAGGAAACAGATTACCAAGACAACGTACAGGAAGCTATACGTGTGGCAAAAACGTATGCGCGAAAATTTGGCCCTATACATATGTTCACCAATGATGGGGAGAGCAGGATAGAGTTTATACCCGATATCAGCAAAGATCCATATATCCCCGAAATCGAGGTTTTTGGTCTACGCCGGGTGGAGGATAATAAGAAACTGGAAGCATATATTGAGAATCCCGATAGCGTTGATTATTTGTTGATGGTCTCCAAGCCGTCCCTCGGGTTTTCCACCATTATGCAGGAAAGTGTGTTCAGCAATGCGGATAGCACGGCTGCCGTGGTTTACTTTGCGGTTTATAATCCGTACGAATCGCTTCCCGGCAGTTTCCGCAATCAGTCTGATACTACTTTCCGCCCGATACAGTACACCTCATCGATCCAAATACCCAAAGCGGGAAAATTGACGGAGCAGCTACTGGAGAATATGGACTTTGCTTCTGTCAGGGCCATCCTCCAACAATACGAGCGGACTTATTTTTACATGGCCGCCAAGGAGCAGGACGGCATACCGCCCGAAAGATTTGAAGAACTTAAAAAACTGGTGATAGCTAATTTTGAAGAACACGATATTCCTGCAGATCAATTTCAGAGTAAACGCTTCAACGAATAAGACAGCTTGGGGCAGGTTAAAGCAACACTGATGTTTGAAAATTTTGATAAAGAAAGGAACCGATTAGAAAGGGTCTAAGAGTTGATTGTTTTGAACCGGTCAATCAAGTATTAGAGCCGTAACGAGATGTACTGATCCGTCATAGCATGCCGTAAATTTCCAGGCTAAACGATAATTTCATTTGGCTCGTCTCCGCACCAGTAAGAGTGCAATGATATACAATAAAGTCGTTGGTAATACGCCTAACAAAATACCCAGCGGAAGAATGCCCGATAAATTGATAAACAGCAGGAAGAGATAGACCACGGTCAGTATGAAGTAGAAGAAATGTTTCTTTGTCATATTGTTTCAGATTTTAATGGGTTACTTTTTATGCAATTTGACCACCAGCGTATCCAGGCCTTTATCACGACTCGATTCCAGCCGTACCGGTTCGTAGCCTTCCTTGTCCAACCATAACACCAAACACGGTTTGCAGTTAAAACCATTGGCTAATCGCCAATCCATGAACCAACCTGTACTATCGGTTCGGCGTTGGTAGATATGCAGGGTATCATTGCGGTCATATTGCTTTTCCTCTGCTGTAAACAGGGAGGACCGGCTGTAAAAAACCTCAGACAAGGGTTCTCCCGTTTGGGCATCGATTGCATAACCTTGTATACGTTGCATGCAATCGCAGGAGGCCAGCAGTCCAAGGATAAGAAACAGCAGTATCGTCGTCTTAGCACGATGTATTTTACAGTTATGTTGCATAGGGTAATGGAGTTAAATACGTTTTGTTCTCCCTACCACCAAAATTCCGTAAACTCCATTAATTATGCAATCCACGAAAACCGGTATTTGATAACAAGACGAAAGAATAATAAATGAATGGGGAGCTTAAGGTAAATTTGGCAAAAATCCTTAAAAACCGGTATTTTTCCATACACATAATTTCCCGAAATTTGTTTGATGAATAAAATCATCTATACTTGGTTCCCGACAATTTTTGCATGGATGCTCGGAATATCCCAACCCAATGCCCAATCTACCACCCATACAGATTTTGACACTTGGTGTCTGGGACGATACCTCATTGATTTACCCAAAGGCACAAAGGTCGAGGTGGAATATATGACGAAAGGTTCCAAGGTAAAAACGCTAACAGGCATATCGTATGCACAGTTTGTGGATACCGTGGCCGCCCGGCGACAGGAACTAAACGAAACACCGCACCACAAAGGCGGTTTTATGTTGGTTGATACCGACACCATCACGCAGGATTGTATCACCGTGGTATCGTGGGGCAGCGAAGCCGGTAGGCGTGTGTACAATTATGAGACGTTTCAATATATGGAGGAACACCAAGCACTTTACATTTTCACCGGACGGGGATCTGCAGACGAAGAACAGCGAAGCAAGGCAGCGAAAGTTCAGCGAAGCAGTTACGGTGAACTGCGCTATCGTGCACCCATGGAAATACCGACCGAAGCGGGATTCTGTATCAATGAAGGATTGATCATGACAAGCACACCCAACCGGGAAGAGTATACTGCTGTTATGCGTTTGCCCGGGTATCCCGATGCGGTGGTTGCTCTGGAATCGTATGTAACCAATAACCCCGGAGATTTTTCCAATCGGCGGGCAGTGCCTTTTGGTCTTTCTGTCGCCAATTACTTCCATACGAAAACGTTGAGAAACCGGAGCCATTCTATCGGTAAAGCCAATGGTCAGGAATATCTGACAAGAAGCCGTATGAAGAAACGCGGTAAGCTTATCTATCATTTCGAATGGAAAACATATGGTATAAAGGGATCGTTGAACCATCCCTATATGAGGCTGACCTTGCGGACTGAGGATGGCTCCGCGCACCCCTCGTTCACTAATGATAAGGAAGCACTCAAACTATGGGAGCACATCTTAAACAGCCTCCGCCTACGTCAATATTAAATCCTTGTTTTCGAGGAGTGGTGCATCGCGATTTTATGTATAATTTTGTTCATGGATGTGTATGCTGATGATAACTTAATAATGATGAGATTATTCCTTCTGAGTATTTTTATAATTTGTGGCACCCTGGTCTTTGGACAAGGGAATAAGGAATATTTGATTGTATACGAAGATACTACGTCCGAACAGAATTTAATCGGTTATAAAAACCGTTCGGGTGAAATAATTATAAAACCTCAATTCACAACTGTCTATACAGACACGATGTATGTGATGGCTATCGTGATAAAAGATGGGAATTTGGTCGGTATTGACCGTAATGAAAAAATTCTTCTGCAGCCGTTTATTTATGACAATGGTCCAGACTATGTGGAAGAAGGCCTTTTCAGATTTGTAGAGAAAAATAAAATTGGTTTTTCGGATCCCAACGGCCGAAAGATAATTAAAGCAAAATATGATTTTGCAGAGCCATTTCACAACGGACTTTCAGCATATACGCTAGGTGGATATAAACAATTTGATAAATCAGGAGAACATTGGTGGTGGGTAGGCGGTTATGAATCAGGTTTTATAAATAAAAAGGGACAAGAATTTTCGAAGGTGACGGAACTAAAAAACAACCAAAGAGAGGCCTGGACAAAGAAAGGAAAATATTATTTATTGAATGAGGAAGGATATATTATTAAAAACCTGAAACAATAACAAAAGAACCTCTTTCAAAATCCGGTTTTCAGTCAACAATGACGTAATGAATGACTCGCTTTTTACACTATATCTATATTAAAATCCTTGTTTTCGAGGATTGCAGCCAATAGCAGGTCGCGTATCTTTGATCACCTATAGTGAAATGGGTAAGAAAGAAAGCATCAAGCTTGCCTATCGAAAAAAATGGGGTTAAATTTGATTAGGTAGACAACCGAACAAAACACATTCAATTAAGTCGAAAAATAAATGCGCAATGGAAAATAACAACACGGATAATATAAGGACTTTCAGATTATCCATTATTTGGATCGTCATGCTCAATATGTTCGGTTTTTATATTGCCCAGGCACAGGACGCTGTTATGCAGTATTCTGATAGTTTATTGAACCGTGCCCGCAAAGCCCCTACAACAGAACTGAAAATAGAGAGACTCTTAGGTGTCAGCATCTTTTGGATCGATTACGATAATGTGAAGGCCCATCAATATTTAGAGGAGGCGCACCGCTTGATGGGCAAATCACCTACCGATTACCAGAAAGGCTTGTACCATTTATATCACGCAAACATCCTAATGGATATTGAGCCAGAGAAGGCAAAAGAGGAATTTTCAATAGCAGATAGTTTGCTGGCGAGAGATACGACAGCTAGCAGCTACAAATACCGGGCAAAACTGTGGAACAATTACGGTGTCGTGCTACAAAAAGAAGACAAGAGCGCGGAGTTCATGGAAATTGTCGTCCACAAGACTATTCCCTATGCACGTTTGGCTGGTGATAGTGCCCAGGTTGGCTATCAATTACAGAATATGGCGATGCTGATGAGCAACCTGTTAAATTATAAAAAAGCTGCGGATTATTACAAACAGGCCCTTCAAACCACGCTTGCAATACCCGAAAGGAAAGAAGATAGGTTGGACATCTTCATCAACGCTGCCAGAAATACGCTGTTTATGAAAAATCAGACACAGGCAAGAAGTTATCTGGACAGTGCACAGTCTTATGTCCGGCACCTTCCGCATGCTACTACTTCCATACCGACCTATTACCGAACGGAACTGACCTATTTCAAGCAAATGGACAACAAGCAAAAAGTGTTGGAAAACTATGAGAAAGGGATAGCCGCTGCAAAAAAATTGGGTAATGCTTACATGTTAAAAGACCTCAGTTTCGAACTGAGCACTTTTTACAGGGATTTGGGTGAATATCGACAAGCACGGGAATACCTGCTGCTTTCCAATGATTACCAACCTTATTCCCGCTTACAGAACCGGGCAGTGTATCAAAGGGAAATGGCCCAGTTGGAATATCATTTGGGGAATTATAAAACAGCATACGCTTATATGGATTCGCTTCGGATAACCTCGGATTCCATATACCAAAAAGATGTGGCTGCCAAACTGCTGGAATTCGATCAACAATATGAAGCTGCTGAAAAGGAGAACCGCATCCTCCGGCTCAAAACAGAAAATAAGCAACAGGAACTGGCGATAGCCAAAAGCCGCTGGTGGGAAATCGTCTTAGCGGCCGGACTGGTGCTGACAGTATTTGTCGCCTATTTCCTGTGGAAAATAGGAACAAAAAACAAAAAATTACTTATACAGAACGATTTGCTACACAAGGAAGAACTACGTACCATGCGCCAACAAGAGCGTCTGAGCCAGTATGACGCTATGCTTCAAGGACAGGAGGCTGAAAGAAGCCGCATGGCAAAGGACCTCCATGATGGCCTGGGCGGGCTTCTGGCGGGTGTGAAACTAAAGTTATCATCGATTGTCGCTAGAGCTGGTAAGACTCAGACGGGCGAGAAAAACGCCATTAATGACGTCGTCCGCCAACTGGATTATTCGGTAGATGAGCTCCGGCGGATCGCCCACGATATGATGCCTGAATCCCTGCGGTTCGGAGGTTTGGCACCTGCTTTATCAGACCTCTGCCGGCACATGGGTACACCAATCGTGCGGGTAGTATTCCAGAATCTGGGGATCAAGGACAATTATCCCGACCAATTACGGGTGACCGTGTACCGTGTCGTCCAGGAACTGCTGACAAACGCCATCAAACACGCCAATGCTACGAAGATCATTCTGCAATGCAGTGAACTGGACAATTGGCTATTTGTTACCGTAGAAGACAATGGCACCGGCATGGAACTAAAGGAAGAAAACCGGAAAAAAGGACTGGGACTGATCAATATCCGGAACCGGATATCCTTATTAAAAGGAGATATCGAAACCGTTTCTCATCCGGGGGAAGGCACAACTGTTAATATTCAAATACCTTTATAATGGAGAAAGAACAGATTAAACTTATTATTGTGGATGACCATCCCGTAGTTCTACAGGGATTTGAGTATATGCTGCACGATGTAGAGGGGATACAGTTTGTAGGCAAATTTACAGATGCGACGTCTATGCTGGGGTATTTAGAAAATAATAGGGTTGATGTTGTACTGCTCGATATCAATCTTCCCGACAGCAACGGTATTGATGCCTGTGCAGCAATCAAGCAGCTCTCCGAGGAAACGATTGTGATTGCTATCAGCAATATAAACGAATTGAGTATCATCCAACGCATGTTAGAAGCAGGCGCAAACGGATACTTTCTCAAAAATGCATCTGCAGACGAAGTTATTCAGGGTATAAAAAACGCTATTGAAGGTGAAACGGTCCTTAGTAAAGGTATCGAAGATATCTTAAAGAGTCGAGACACTGGCGATCTGCCGGTCATCACCCGTAGGGAAAAAGAAGTACTGTCCCTTCTTGCTTCGGGCCTGAGCTCCGTGGAGATAGGAGATAAAATTTTTATCAGCCCCCTCACAGTAGAGAGTCATCGGCGCAACCTCTTACAAAAGTTTAAGGTAAACAATGTGGCCGCGCTTATCCATAAAGCTACCGAGATGAAGTATATTTAGCCTAACTTTAGTCGAGAAGGTTCTTTATATTTAATATAGTATCATAACCTTTGAGGAAGTTCGACAAATTTAAACTGCCCTCTACTAAACAGGACAAATGAAATAAATTTTCGTTTGTCCTGCCCTTTTTTAAAGCTAATCCATTGTTATCTGAAAGATATAATTAGTAATTGCGTTCATTCGGGCGGTTCGATAAGTTTTTCCGTCAAACTCCAATTTTTCAGGGAATATCGAACCGATTATATCCCGCCTTGTTTTTATTTCATCCTCGCTGTACATTTTGGGAGTATTTTCTATATACTTTAAAGCTCTGCCCAAAGACTTATCTGTATTGATTTTCTTGGCATCAGAACTGCCCTTACTTATGTTCTTTGATATAGGTAATTTCTTTTGGACTTGGACTGATGTTGATCAAAAAAAACTTTGCATCGTTCCTGCTTAGCTTGACTATGTTGTTATCAATCTTCACACGTACTTTCTGCGGGGTAATATCTCTGTTCAGGTTATTGAACCACCATTCATTTTTCTTCCCTCCCCAAGTGCCATACGGTTCTCTTTTTCCAGATCGTTGACCAATTGTGACGAGCTACTTTTGTTGTTCCGGTCTCGGAATCCGTTATATTTATATACATGATGTTATAGATTTTTGAGGGATTGTTTTATATGAGTGATGAGTTCTTCTTTCTTTAATCCCGAAGTTGTCCAGCCCATTTTCTTTCGTTGGTTTATATAATAATCCAACAATTGACGGAATTGCTCTTTCAGAATTTCTTTTTCTTTCTGTTTTGAAATCCGGTGTTTCAATCCATTCAGGATCTGTTCACTACGTTTGGCAACAACAGAAGTTTGCTCAGTTTCAGCTAAAAGATGTTTTCTTATCCCTTCCAAAACGTCCTTATTGCCTTAAAGAAACGGTTTTTAATACACCGGAATCTGTAAACAACGTCAACAGGAAGTCCTTTTCCTGTTGACGGATAAAAGATAACATACGGCTGATACCAGAGACAGTTCACGCTTGAGCATCTCATCACCGGGGTCTGAAGGATCTTTTTTACTCCGGTAAAAGTAATCCACCATCTGGCAGAACAGCCCTTTCTTGCTGCGTCCAAGACTTTTAGCCAGCTTTTCTATCTTATTATCCGTTTCTTTGGGGTAACCGATACTCTCTGTTTCATAACCATTTGTTTTCTAAATCCACATCAATCTTTTTCTAAATGGTGATATACCCTGTGGTATACTAAAATCCTCTGTAACCCCAGTAAAGAGGCAAGCGAGTAGGGTTTTTCCCAACTCCCGCCTGCTTTTTTCAAAACATTTGTATGTTCCCTGAATATTCTCATTGTTCCTATATTTTATCGTAAAAAAACAGACATCTAAATGTTTGGTCTTTATTCGGGTTTTAATATTACAGTTCCTTATTAAATTTTGTGTTAGGCAACGGTTTCCTTTGTTGGCAGCACGGGCTTTCGGTCAGTCATCAATGCCTTTTTCGTCAAGTATATGGTGATAATATGGTTCAATCCGGGCCTGTCGTGTTTTGGCTTTCGCTACCTATTATTCCAACAGTATGGGCAATGTTTTTAAATAGGTAAACATCAAATGCGTTATCGGCCAGCAGGAGTTTCGCAACAAACGTTTATGTCAGGATTCCCACCGCTTTGCTGATGGAAGCAACAGGGCACGGCAACCGAGCTTGGACATCATTTTGAAGCGGTTTATGAAAAAGAAATGGTTCGGTCTAAGTGACTTGACTTTTTTGTGATTTCACCATAAAATGGATCCCGTTTTAATTGCACAGGAAGATGGAGTTGCTTAAGTTTGCTCCACTCAGAAAAACCAAAAATAACTACTGTTTTGACAATCCTCTTTATCCTTATTATCAGCTTTATCGCTTCTTTAGTACGGTCAACTTTGGGTTTTGGCGAATCGTTGATCGCCGTTCCGCTGTTCGTGCTTTTCCTGCCGATTGAAGTAGCAGTTCCCCTTTCGGTTATGCTATCCGTTGTTATTGCATTGGTCATCGTGGTACAAGACCATGCCAAGATTCATTTCAACAGTGCTAAATGGTTAATCCTGTATGCCATACTCGGAGTACCTTTAGGCATTATTATTTTACTCTATGCAAATGAAACGGTGGTAAAGGTTGGGCTTGGAATGCTCCTGATCGCATATTCCCTTTATTCTCTGTATTTCAAAAGGAATAAAACGCTCGATAGTGACAGTAAATTGTGGCTTTTTGTTTGTGGTTTTCTGTCAGGAGTTTTCGGAGGTGCCTATGGTTTGAATGGTCCGCCCTTAGTAGTATATGGAAATTTAAGGCAATGGAGTCCAAAATATTTTCGGGCTACGCTTCAGGCTTATTTCCTGCCGGTCAGCCTTATAAGCGTTATTGGATATTATGCCAAAGGACTTGTTACTACGGAAGTGAACAATTACTTTTTGATGTCGTTAGCAACAACAATCCCTGCGGTATTTTTAGGTCGGTACTTGAATAACCGGCTAAAAGACGGTACCTTTTTCAGGTATGTCTTTTTAGGGCTGATACTTATCAGCATCATTTTAATTTTCAGCACTTTGCTTTAGTTTGTATACCCACTTGGGGTATTCCCATTAACCTAAGGCAAAAAGAACAAAGGGCTGATCAAAACAGATAAGCCCTCCATTTTCTATGCTAAATCCTGTTAATCACTGCTGTTAGCGGTCGGTGTTTTTTATTCGGAGATTATAAGTAATAGTTGTCCGGGTCTCTCAGGGTAAATTGGTTTTTCAAGGAGTTTGCATTGTAATGAATTTCCTTCTCAATGCCTGCATTCAGTTTTTTTGCGTTTTGAAAGATTTCAGTTAGGTGGTCAACTCTAAAGAAAAGTATTAACCCGTTTCCAACTGCTGGTTCAGGGTTCAGCATTGTCGGGTGTTCGTGTACTCCCCATTTGTGTAAGCAGAGGAGTACAGCATGCCCGCGGGTCAAAATTTCGAAAGTTTCGCCACCATGTCCACTTTTGCAGTTCAATAAGCTTTGATAAAATTCAGAACTCTTTGGAACATCTTTTACCGCAATTATAATTTCCGTTCTTACCATATTTATTTTGTTAGGTATTTTAATGCATTTTCGACTTTCATAAATGAAATCTTTCAGGCTTTTACTCGTAAAATTCCTTGGGATATTCAACAGTTCCGGTTATATTTTCCAAAGCATTCTCTGTTAATTCTATTAACATGCAATTTTCATCAGGAACGTCAAATGGCAATTTTATCCCGTATTTTTTTGTCATTTTGTAACCAAATTTCGGATAATATTTTTCGTGCCCTAATAAGATTATGGAGTCAAATTTTAATTCTTTAGCTATTTGGTGTGCTTTTCGTATCAGGGTTCCGCCAATTCCCTGTCCCTGATATTTTTTGAGAACTGCTAAAGGTGCTAACGCTAAAGAGTTTGTTTGGTTAGATTTGTCATCTACAATTTTAATTTTCGTCAACAGGATATAGCCGGCAATCTGATTGTCAATTTCTGCAACTAAAGATAATTCAGGAATAAAAGATTCAGAATTTCTCAACTTTTCTACTAAAAACTGTTCCTTATGGTCAGTATGTTGCTCATCTTTAAAAGCATTTTCAATTAGTTCAAATACTTCATTATAATCTTTAATTTCTTCTGTTCTTATCTTCATTTTATATGATTTTGTTGTAAATCAGGCCGGTTATCCAATAGAATTGTCATTAACAGACCGCGTACTGGCGATATTGGCGGATAAGAAAACCTAAAATTAATTTTGTACTAACCTAAACAACAGCCTTTTATTATGCGCTAAATTATGAAAAAGGAAAGTGAACGGAGCGAACCGGGAACACCTTTTTCATAAATAAATAATTGTTTATAAATATAAAAGCTGTTGAGACAAAAAAAGAAAAACTTTCAATTTCTCCCTAAACCGCCGTTTAGCTTCGCTGATTTTCAATTTGCCATGCAGGCAATTTTATTTATAGTTCTTTTTTGTATGTTGTTGGTGCTTTTCCTGTCCATTTTTTAAAAGCCCGTACAAATGCACTTGGCTCTGAATAACCCAAAACAATCGAAATTTCCTTTACGGATGAAGAACTGTTTTCAATATAATGAACAGCCAAAGATTTCCGTACTTCTTCCACGATTTGCTGGTAAGAAACACCTTCTCCTTTAAGTTTTCGTTGCAGGGTTCTTACGCTGATGTTGAAATTTCCCGCAACTGCTTCCATGGACAATGAATACAGATACGAGTTTGCGATGAGATAATTGAAAATCCGTTTAGAAAAATCACCATTCAGCTCTTTAGGGTTTTGTAATTGGTTAATTTGATTCAATAACAACGTTTGAATTTCATAATTAGCAGTTATGATTGGTGTTAGCAGAAATTCTTTTTTAAATTCTAACTTGTAGTTTTCAGATTTTCTTACCCTACATTTTAAAATCGCCTCATATTCGGTTTCATTATCTTTTTTGTAACTCGGCAATTCAATCTTTAGGGGTTTCGGGTTTTTGAGCAATAACCCTTTCATTTCATAAAGTGCAAATGCAATTAAGAAATCGCCCATTTGTTTTCGCGAAACGGGAAAGTCATTATAGCCTTCGTTCTTTATAAATGAAACAGTAAATGTTTCCGGTTTCTCTTCTATTTGCATCGTATAGAAATCGGTTATCAAATGTATAAGGGAACTTACCTGCTGTAAAGCGTCTTTTATCGTGCTGCTTGTTTGAATGATTTGTCCCACAACATTCAGTGCGGCTAACTGCATTGCTGTCCCGAAGTGTAATCCAATCAGCTCATCATTGGAAAACTGAACACTATTTTTCCATATATTTTCCATTTGTTGGTTTGAAACATCAAATTTGGATTTGCTGTTCAACTTATTGACAGAAAGCCCTGCTAATGATGCAAGTTTATATATATCCATATTTCTGTCCTCACAGAAAATAAATAAGGCTTGTAAAAATGTTCTTCTGTAATCCATTTTGTAAATGTACCATTTTGTTTTGCCAACATGCAATATAATGTCGTAAAATATCAATACAATGTCGCGTTAAGTCAATGCCAAAATTATCATTTGCAAATACATTTGTAAAAACAAAAACTTAAAAGTCATGACACTAAAAAATGTTTTGCTGACAAATGCAGTCAGCTCGGGAATTACAGGAATTATATTGGCTTATATGCCTGGATTTTTTGCAAAACTGTTTAAGGTAGATACTACCGCACCTTTTGTAGAAGTAGGAATTTTTCTGACCGTATTTTCGTTATTTGTATTATTTACTGCGTTTAAAAATCCGATATGGAAAAGTTTTACAAAAGTTATTATCGCATTGGATATTACCTGGGTTATCGCAAGTATAATTGCTGTTGTCCTATTATTTTCATCAATCAGTTTGGTTGGTTCGGTTCTCATTATCGCTATTGCAGGCTGGGTTGGCTTAATGGCTTATTTTCAAAACAAAACTTTAAATAAAATTTAGATATGCACACAACTAAGGAAATTGTAAATGACTTTATTGGTTATTTAACACAAAGGGATCTGAAAAACACCATCAACCTTTTTGCCGATAATGTAAAATGGGAAGTTCCCGGAAATGAAAAAAATATTAAATGGTTAGGTAAACGAAAAAACAAGTCAGAAATAGAAACAACTTTCAAGCTTCTTTGGTCGGCAACAGAACCTGTTTCAGCCGAAATACATAAAATTTTGATAGACAGCAATGATGTGATGATTAAAGGTGCTTTTAAAACTAAAATGTTGCAAACGGAAAAGGTAGTAACGTCAGTATTTTTTATTCATTTTGTCGTCAGTAATGAAAAAATAATAGAATACACTTTACTGGAAGATAGTTATGCAGTCTCTCAATCTTTAATGGCAGGGTAATATCTTTGTTTACCGGGAGTTGGTTGCTGTTTATACTTAACGTTTTTAGATATTGCGGGAGGCGGGGAAATAGAAGCGTAAAAGTTAAGCATTAAGGTAGAATAAGTTGTTTAGTAAGTTAAGAAATATGGGAATTAAGAGAAACGGACCTAGAATAAAAATAATTGTTCATAATTATAAAATGCTGTTACGACAAAGAAAAAGAAACTTTGCATCTTTCAAGTAATTAGAGACTGAAGAAGAAGTATTCCAGTCCCGATGTCATTATCAGCTTGATATTAAAAGGAATTCAATGACACACAAAATAATTCGTCCATTTAATTCTAAAAAAAATCCTAAAAAAAATTGCGTAACTCATAGGTTACGTTTATATTCGTAGCTTCAAAGTTACTTAATATATGAAAACAGAAATCAAACATCGGTGGGTATATCAACAATCACCGGAGGAAGTATGGAAATACCTCACGCTATCGGAGTTAATTGCTTTATGGCTTATGCCTAACAATTTTGAAGCAATAGTAGGGCATGAATTTGAATTTCGTACAGACCCTATTCCAAGCCTAGAATTAAACGGAATTTTTTATTGTAAAGTTATCGAAATTGTTCCGTTTAAAAAACTCACTTACAGTTGGAAAGGCGGCTCCAGACACGAAATAACAACGCTAGATACCATTGTTGAGTGGACATTGGAAGAACATGAGAACGGAACAATATTGAATTTGAAACACTCAGGCTTTAACACGGAAAACTATTCTATACTAACAGGTATGACAGATGGTTGGTTAAAGAATATTCAAAAAATGCTTCACCACCTTAAAGAAAACAATAATGGCAACAGCTAACCTTGATGTTTTTCAGGTAATAGCCGATCCAAGCCGTAGGCAAATATTGCATTTACTTACCAAAGACCGTTATAACATAAATAAGTTAGCTGAAAATTTTGAAATGAGCCGACCGGCAGTTTCAAAACATGTCAAAGTATTACAAAAGGCAGGTTTCATCTCTATTCAGGAAATTGGTAGAGAACGCTATTGTGTTTTAAGTCCGGAAGGATTTAATGAAATAAGTAATTGGCTGGACCATTTTGATAATTTTTGGAATAACAAGCTTAAGAAGCTGGAAACAATTTTAAACAATAAAAAGTAAAAGAAATGCAAAAAGAGGTTTTATTAGAAATGGTCGTGCAAAATCATAAAGATTGTTCGTATTTCTGTAAAAATATAAATGCAGAAAATATTGATTTCCGTTTAACGGAGCAAACTGCATCAGTCGGATTTATTTATAGGCACATTGGTGAAACGACAAATTTGATTGCTCAGTTTTTCGGCTATGAAACAGATGTAGAAGGAACTACAATGGGACAAAAAGATACCGGAATTCAATATGATCTTGATACCAGCCACAGGTATTTTGAAAATGGATACAATGTGCTGAAAGAGTTGGTTGTTAATACAACAGATGGGCAATGGCTTGAAGAAATAGATACAATTTGGTTTGGGAAAATATCCCGAATAAAATTGTTTTCAATTGTGTTATTTCATAATTCTCACCACTGCGGACAAATATCGTCAGCGATATTGAAAGGAAGGAAACTAGTAGAATAACCAACGAACCGTTAATGAGGTCTTGTCAAAGGCAACATTACATAGCTCCTAATGTATAGTGGTTATTTTAGATGACTGAAAAAAAATGAAAAGATAAAAAAATAACAAACGTTCTTACAATCTGTACTATGGATAAAAAAAAAGCAACATTTTTTGAACGCGACAAAAAAAATAATGAGCGCACACAGGTTTCATTTTCGCCATGCAAGGCATTACAGCCAATCGTTAAAGGATATATGATTATAGACTGTGAGGACGGCATCGATTTGGAAACTTTACCAAGTACGTCCATTTCTATTAATTATATAATTAATGGAAATATAAGATTGAAGCAAGATAATGGTATGATGGCAGATTTGCCAAAAGCCGTTGCGTTTGGTATTGCACGTAAAAATCAATGCTTTACATTTTCCGATAATACGACTTTGTTAGTTATCGTTTTAAAAGAAGGAGCTGCCTCTTGTATGATCAAGATGCATATTAATGAACTATTTGACCAATTCATTGATTTAAACGAACTATTCAGTACAGAGAAGATTTCTTCTTTAGATGGCCGGTTAGGCAAGCAAAAAACCTATCAGGGAATGATTCAGACGATGGAAAGTTTTCTCTTATCAGTTGTGGATTGTATGACTGTAGATGCGGTAATCGAAGAAGCTTTACATCGAATCAGGAAAAAAAAAGGGCTTATTTCTGTCAGTGCCTTAGCAGAGGAATTACACCTAAGTAAAGACGCATTTGAAAAGAAGTTTAGACGTATAGTGGGTACTACCCCAAAGCACTATGCAAATATTGTACGGTTTAGGGATTTAATACACAAATCTTACCCACATAAAAGACTTACTGAAATTGGGCTGGACGCGGGTTATTACGATCAATCACATTTTATCCGGTATTTTAAGTCATTTACAGGAATGCCTCCTTCAAATTTTTTCTAATATACTGATATATCACCTAAAGAAGCAGCAACCCAAATCAATGATTTTGTACAATTCTTCCATGATCTGAAAAACTATTTTTGCAATGGACGTAATGTGAAGGATATATAACAATTCAGAATAATTAAAAGTAGTATAATAATGAAAAAAGTAGTATTAATTACAGGTGCATCTTCAGGTATGGGGAAGGCGACGGCTATTCTTCTTAATGCGCAGGGCTATAAGGTCTATGCCGTGGCGCGCAGGGTAGGTAATATGAAGGAATTGGAAGCACTAGATATAAAGACTGCGTTTATGGATATCACCGATGATGATTCTATAGATGCTGTAGTCACCTCTATACTGCATACGGAGGGCAGGCTTGATATACTGATCAATAACGCTGGTTTTGGTCTGTACGGAGCATTTGAAGAAGTGAGTATTCAGGAAGCGAGAAGGCAATTGGACGTAAACTTAATTGGATTGGCAAGGTTAACGCAGGTTGTTATCCCCGTTATGCGAAATCAAAAAAGCGGTAAGATTATCAATATCTCCTCAATTGGTGGTAAAATGGTCGGTCCATTTGGTGCCTGGTATCACGTCAGTAAATTTGGAGTTGAGGCGTTGAGCGATGCCTTAAGGTTAGAATTGAAGCCTTTCGGAATTGATGTAATCGTTATTCAACCGGGAGGTATACAGTCAGAATGGAGTGGCATTGCAATGAACAATTTAAAAAGTACCGCCCATGATAACATTTACGAAAGCGCTATTATGAAAGTGCTTTCAAGTAATGAAAAACTCGAGAAGCAATATTCCAATCCTGCTGTCATTGCCAGGCTGATATTAAAAGCAATTCAATCAAAGAGACCTAAAACCAGGTACAACGGAGGCTATATGGCAGGTTTTATTTTGTTTATCAGACGGATAGTTCCCGACAGAATTATCGATAAAATGATTATGAGTAAGATTAGCTGATAAAACTCGCTACACACGAGCAAAAATGCCGGCATCTATCTATAAAAACGATAGCGGCAAAAGCCCTTTAACATAAATACACCGTCCCTGAAGGGCTATTAAAAGGGTGCAGAAATGCTAAACGTAAGCTCTTATTCTATAAATCATGAGAAAAATATTTTTATTACTGATGCTGATTTCTTGCATCCAGGCAAGTCATGTGCAAAAACATAAACTGAATATCCATACAAGTGATATTGATAATTTTTGGATTGCTTTTGATAGTATCCATAAAACCAGTGATGAAGAAAAGCAGTTAGAAATCATTCAAAAATTATATTTAGATAAGGCTACTGTCGGTTTAAAAGATTTTATTCTTTCTCGTAAACATTCCGCTAAAAGACATCTTGATAATGTAAATAAATATCCGAAATTTTGGAAATCAATAAGGCCAAAAACGGAAGAAATAGAAATGTTTACGCCTAAATTTGAAACAGTTTTTAGAAAATATCACAAGGTATATCCGGACTTTATTGAACCTGAAATTTACTTCACAATTGGTGTGCTGAATTCTGGCGGAACAACAAGCCCAAACAGAATTTTAATAGGTTCTGAAATTTCTTGTGCGGACAAAAATACGGACGTATCGGAATTAAATGATTGGTATAAAGATGTCTTTAAATTAAATAATGGTGTTGTGGCAATGGTTGCTCATGAAATTGGACATACGCAACAAAAAGACCTGGATACTGAAAATGGGGGGAAATCCAATTTATTAGGATATTGCATCAGAGAGGGGATGTGTGATTTTTTGGCTGAATTAACCTGTCAGAAAATTTCAACACCATATATGATTTATGGCAATGCACATAAAAAAGAACTTTGGATAAAATTTCAAAAAGAAATGTTAACGCAGGAAACCAAAGATTGGTTGTATAACGGGAATAATGCTCCAAATGGTATTGCAGATCTAGGATATTTTATGGGCTATGAAATTTGCAGATCATATTACAAAAACGCAAAAAATAAGAAAAGAGCGATTGACGAAATGTTTAAATTAGATTACAATGCCAAGAGTGTTCTGGATTTTTTAAAAAAATCGAAATACAACGGTTAAAGAAATAAATACTAAATTTAAAATTATGAACTTTAAGCTGCCGGTTAACAAATCAGACAACCTTCCGTATTCTTACCCTATGGTACGGGCAGGCGGTCTTTTTTTAATGATTTTTGGAGCTGGGATAATCATCAATCTATTTTTTAAAGGTGCTTTCATTATGGGCAGCGTACTCGCGGTAATGTCATTAATGTTTTCCAAGAAACTCTCATTCGGAAAACCCAGGCGATTTCAAATTATAGCATTGCTTTTTGCCGTACTGTTGGAAATAATTCTTTTCTTTATCATGGCGCAAGTATTACCGGCAGATGTTGCAGAATCGGTTCGGTTGATGTGGATTTTGTTGATTGTAGGAGTCCATTTTTTACCTATGGCAATTAGTTTTGGTCCCCGATTTGGCATTCTGGGATTGCTTTGTATTTTGAACGCACTCGCTGCTATGGTTCTAATAGGTGCAATAAATGAATTGTTTTTATTAGTAGATGGGGCATTAAAATTCGGTTTTGGCGTATGGCTCTTTAAAAGTAAAAATTAGCTGGCGGATGCTTAGTTAAAAAAGGCTGAAAGTTGGTATAAAAGAGGCATTGCCAAACGAAAATCAACTCTGATGATAGCACCCTGCAGAGACAATAATCAACAATAATCGAAATTTAGAATGAATATTTTAATTGTTACTTGGCTGCACAGTTTTAGACAATGAAAACGTCAGACAGATACCGTACAGATAGAAGAATTAATAACCGGAATAAAGAACTGCTGTACCTAATAGCATAGGCTTTACAAAGGAGAGAAAAAACACCAGACAAGCATTCTATATTTGAAAAATATTATAAAAAATCCTTCAACTATGATTTTTAAACACCTTTCATCTTTTTCAGAAGAACAGATAGTACCTCCTTCAACGATATTACTGGAGCAGGGGAATATCACCGATAGAATTTACTTTATTGAAAAGGGGTGTGTAAGGCAATACATCATCAAGGATGGTGTAGAAATAACCATTCAATTCTTTATGGAGGGTGATTTTGTATCCTCTGCTGAGAGTTTTAAAAATGATATACCAAGTCAGCTTTATATAGAAAGCATTGAAAAAACGCATTTATTCTATATCACTAAATCAAAATTTAGGACGATAGTTAAGCAAAATCCGCTTTTAAAGGCTCAAATAGATAATCATATTTTTAACCAATTTGTTCATTTTCAGCATTTATTTTTATTGAGGCTTATGTATTCGCCACAAGAAAGGTATGAACGTCTGTTAAAAGATAAGCCTGAATTCATTCAAAGGATACCTTCGAAATATATCGCTTCTTTTTTAGGAATAACGCCTGTTTCTCTAAGCAGAATTAGGGGGCGGATTTCATAAATTAACAATTGTTATTTATTAAACATTTAATTATTCCTTTTTTTGTCAAAAAAACTATGATACTGGAACTTTTGACAGCGAGCATTTATTATGAAATTAGAGGTAGTGGCCCATATCTATTTATTGTACAAAGCGGTGAAGGCGACGCCAATCGTACAGATCAATTGGTTGATGCGTTGCAACACAATTTTACGATAGTAACTTATGACAGGAGGGGGCTTTCGAGAAGTGTGGGGAAAGAACAAGATACCTGCACGCTGTCAACACATTCAGATGACTTAGCAGGACTAATTTCCTCAATAAGTAGTTCTCCTGTACATGTATTGGGATGTAGCATTGGTGCAGCCATTGCCTTGAGGACGGCCCATATGCAGCCCGGGTTAATTGATACCTTAATTACACACGAACCCGTAATGCCCTCTCTTTTACCTATAGGGAGTCGGGATGCACATATTACAGAATTAAAAGATATACAGGATATCTATACAAGGGAAGGTTGGCTGGCAGGAATAAAATATATGGCGAAAGTTTTAGGAATAAATCCAAAAACACAGGCAAAAGAGTCCGACGCTTTTATTGAACCCATGACGCTGGATAGAAAAGATAATTTTGATTTTTTTATTCAGAACGATCTGGAAAGTATTATTAGTTCTGCTTTTTCAATAGCAGATTTAATAGAAGTTGCACAACACACCAATATTCTACCCGCTGTAGGCAAAGAAACGAGTCCGGATTTGTTTGATTATAAATGCGCTGACATAATTTCAAAAACACTTAACAAAGAGTTGGTGGTGTTTCCGGGAGGCCATAACGGTAATTGTACACACCCAAAAGGATATGCAGGGGTATTGGGGCGCATGCTTAAATAAAAAGCACTCTAAAAACCAACATGGTTTATTGCAAAAAATCATGTTGGTTTTATTTAAAATTCTGGGAATTTCATTTATGGTATTCATAAGTTATGTGTGTTAGTTACAGCGTTTAAAAATCCTATCCGAAAAAGTTTTACAAAACTTATTTTTACGCTTGATGTTACGTGTGTTATCGCAAGTATAATTGCTGTTGTCTTATTATTTACATCAATCAGTTTGGTTGGTTCGATTCTCATTATCGCTATTGCAGGCTGGGTTGGCTTAATGGCTTATTTTCAAAACAAAACTTTAAATAAAATTTAGATATGCACACAACTAAGGAAATTGTAAATGACTTTTTCGGATATTTAACAAAAAGGGATTTAAAAAACACCATCAACCTTTTTGCCGATAATGTAAAATGGGAAGTTCCCGGAAATGAAAAAAATATTAAATGGTTAGGTAAACGAAAAAACAAGTTGGAAATAGAAACAACTTTCAAGCTTCTTTGGTCGGCAACAGAACCTGTTTCAGCCGAAATTCATAAAATTTTGATTGACAACAATGATGTGATGATTAAAGGTGATTTTACAACTAAAATGTTGCAAACGGAAAAGGTAGTAACGTCGGTATTTTTTATTCATTTTGTCGTCAGTAATGAAAAAATAATAGAATACACTTTACTGGAAGATAGTTATGCAGTCTCTCAATCTTTAATGGCAGGGTAATATCTTTGTTTACCGTGAGTTGGTTTTTCTTTGCTGCCAACGTTTTAGGGCTTGGCGATAGTGGCGGAAAAGAAAGCACAAACTTTCAGCCCTGCACCGAAATTAATAAAAATACTAAGCTCCAAGTTTGCACGTCAGCCCGCCTGGCGCAGAACCCGTGCTAATGGATGTGGTTTTTTGTTATTCAAATTTTTGCCTTGTTGTCAAGTCGTAAAAATACAGAAAACAAGAAAGGCGGTACAAAGTACCGCCTTTCTTATTAGTCGCATTCTCCGTCGGGTGTACAGGCTGCCCCCTCTATTATTTCTAATTTATTTTCCAAATTTTGTTTTTCGCCCTTTGTAATGTTGCTAAAAAATCTTTGGGGTCTTGTGCTCTTGATACCGCATATTTTCTGTTGAATACAGAAACGGTACACCACGAACACTAGCTTACTGTGCTTCGTTAATATTCGGCTTGTACCTTATTGAGATATGTTCTATTATCCAACGCTTCTTTCAATGCAGTCTTGTCTAATCCAGTGCTTGCACCTATTTCTCAAAGTGTCGGTATATCATCAATGTTTTACCCTCTGAAAAGTAGGAACGGAAAAGTGTTTATTCTGCTTCGTCCTGTTTTCCCTGTGCTTTGGCAAATTGGATTAACTAATGTGCCTTTAATGTATTAGTTTGTTTTTACTTTTACTTATAACCATCATTATTTCGTTGCCCAATTAGCCCAATCTGTAAGATTGTCGATTATGGTTTGTGACGTATTGCCGTGTTCCGTAAGTTCATATTGTACCGTTATAGGTTATGTATCTAAAACGGTTCGTTTTGCCAACTGGTTTATTTCCAATTCCTTTAATTCCTTGCTCAACATTCTGTTTGAAGTTCCTTCTATATCATTCAATATATCAGAGAACCTCCTTTGTTGTAACAGCAAATAGAAGATACGATTGACATTTTCCATTTACCGTCCATTATCAAGTTTCAATTTTACGCTATATAGCATAATTTACTCTACTGGTAATCAACCTCTTTCGGCATTGGAGCTATTTCATATTTTAAATTCCATTCTTTTATGTTTTCTAAAATCGGCAAAAAAGCTAAGCCTTTTTCAGACAACTTATATTCTACCCTTGGCGGTAATTCCTTATAGGCCAATCTTTCCAAGAGCCCATCTTCTTCCAACTCTTTTAACTGTTCGGTTAGCACTTTCCTTGAAATGTGTGGTATTATGGCGTCTAGCTGGCCAAAACGAACGGTACGGGTGCCGATTACATTTATAATTATCGGCTTCCATTTATTGCCAATAGTGCCAATGGCCCTTGTAAATGGGCAATTTGAATTACAAAATTTCTCGTCTCTCATATTTTTAAAATTAGTAGTTACCCAATAGTAACTAGAATAAATCATATTGGTTACAAATATAAACTATTGATAGTATCTTTGCGTAACAAAAGTACTAAAATTGTTTAACAATTAAAATTTAAAAAATGAAAATAGGAATTATCGGTGCCGGAGCTATCGGCACCACAATCGCAAAACACGTAACCGAAGCAGGTTACGTAGTAGTTATCAGCAACAGCCGTGGTGCTGATACGCTTAAAGAAAAAGTTAAAGAAATCGGTGGCAACATTATCGCCGGTTCGGTGCAGGAAGCAGCCCAGGCCGATGTGGTATTTCTTGCTGTACGATGGGAACACGTAGAGGAGGTACTATCTGCCATTTCATTAAAAGGCAAAATCGTGATAGACGTAACCAATGCTAATCTACCCGAATTTGTATTGGCAGCACCAGGCTCAAAAACATCCAGCGAAGTAGTAAGCCAATGGGCAAAAGGGGCAAAAGTGGTTAAAGCTTTTAATACCTTATATGCACATGTATTAGCAGAAAATCCAAACGTTGGTGGTGGCAACAGAGTGATCTTCTATTCAGGAGATAATGACAATGCAAAGGGTGTTGTGTCAGGCATCATTAATAGAATCGGATTTGCCGGTGTTGATTTGGGTAGCCTGCATGACGGCGGAAAATTGCAACGGTTCCCTGGTGGGTCCTTACCAACATTAAATCTTATCAAAGTAAAGTAACAATTTCAAAAACTAAAAAATGAGTAAATTAAAAAACAAAGTAGCAGTTATTACAGGTGGTAATAGCGGCATTGGGTTTGGTATTGCCCAAGAGTTTAAAAATGAAGGTGCTGTAGGGGCTATAGTCGGCAGAACTCAGGAAACTTTAGATAGTGCTGTGGCTCAACTTGGCGATAATTTTGTAGCCATAAATGCCGATGTAACCAACCTTGCCGACCTGGAAAGAGTGTTTAAAGAAACATCTGAAAAATTTGGCAAAATAGACGTGGTAGTAGCCAATGCGGGCGCTGGAACTGTAGGAACTGTGGCAGATCTTGGCGAAGCCGACTATGACAAGGCAATGAATTTAAATCTAAAGAGTGTTTATTTTACAGTAAATAAGGCACTTCCTTATATGAATGATGGCAGCTCTATCGTTCTTATCGGGTCAAATGCGGCACATCGGGCGTATCCGTCCTTTGGGCTTTATGGGGCTGCAAAAGCAGCTGTAATCTTTTTTGCAAAAGCATTTTCAAATGATCTTTTAGGCAGAAAGATTAGAGCAAATGTAATAACACCAGGGACGACAGATACACCAGCATTTGAGAAGTTTGTTCCCGCAGAACAAATTGAAGCAGTAAAAAAACACTTTGCAAGTGAAATGCCGGTCGGTAGAATTGGACAACCATCGGATATTGGCAAAACAGCGGTCTTCTTAGCTTCTGATGATTCTTCTTTTATGCTTGGTGCTGAACTTATTGTTGATGGTGGTATGACCTATTTAGCAAAATAAGTAAATTAAAAAACACAAAAGTTAAAGCCTATTTTTTTGGCTTTTAAAAAAAATTAATAATGAATATATTAGATAATAAAGTGGCGGTAGTTACCGGTGCTTCAAAAGGAATAGGTGCATCGATCGCAAAACACTTTGCGGCAGAAGGTGCAAAGGTTGTTGTAAATTATGCCACAAGCAAAGAAGGAGCGGATAAAGTGGTAAAAGACATAACCGACAGCGGAGGCATAGCCATCTCGGTACAGGCCGATGTATCGCAAGAAGCCGATGTCATCAGGCTCTTTAATGAAACAAAGAAAGCTTTTGGCAAGTTAGACATTTTGGTGAATAATGCAGTTGCTCAAGGATACGCACCTATTGAGCAAATATCGATAGAAGCTTTTCATCAGAGTTTCAACGTCAATGTGTTAGGGCCTATATTGACAATCCAGGCAGCTTTGAAATTGTTTGGAGATAAAGGCGGAAATATCATTAATATCAGTTCGGGCGCGAGCAAATATCCTCTTCCGTCAGCCTCATTATATTCTTCAACTAAGGCGGCATTAGATGCCTTCACCATTGCGTTATCAAAAGAATTGGGTTCAAAGAATATTCGGATCAATTCTATTTTGCCGGGTGCTACAGAAACAGAGGGTGCGACAAGTGCAGGTGTTACTGCTGGCAGTGACTATGAAAAAATGTTTATAGCCAATACTCCGCTTGGTCGCAGAGGTCAACCCGCAGATATTGCCAAAGCTGCCGTATTTCTTGCTTCCGATGATGCAGCGTGGATTACAGGAGAGAAAATTTCCGTTTCGGGCGGTATGTATGGTTTTTAAATTCATGAACACAAAAATATGAGAGACAATGGGACGGGATTATTGGTTGACGGTGGTTCCTTCAACGAGCAAAACAAAATTACACCGCTTACAAGAAAATATTGGCGGAAAGAACGTTTATTTGTCGGACAATGAATTAAATAAAATAAATGCGGTATTGGTGACAATCAAAATTTTGGGTGGCCGCTATCCTACACAAATGCAGACGAAAATTGGTAAGCAATTAAGCAGCCCCGAAAAACGGGGCTGTTCGTTTAAAATAAAAGGTTATGAATGAAAGAGCAAACAATACCGGGAATAGTTACAGCTTTAAAAACGGCACTCTAATTATAGTAGATATCAGTGGTTTTACAAAACTTGTGTATAACACAGACATAGCAACCGGTAAGAATATTACCTTAAGTCTTTTATCTTCTATTATCCGGAATAACCGGCTCGGATTATCAATTGCCGAAATAGAAGGAGATGCCATATTTTTTTACAAATTTGGCAAGTCTCCTTCTCATAAAGCAGTATTGCGGCAGTATGAAGCGATGTTAAATGACTTTATAAAAACGCTTGATCAACTATATCAAACAAGAGAAGAACAAATAGACCTGTCACTGAAGATGGTTGTCCATTATGGGGCTTTTACTCAATATCAGATTAGCCACTTCAACAAATTATATGGAGAGGCAGTGATGGAAGCACATCTGTTGCTTAAAAATGAAATGAATAGCCACTCCTATGTGTTGATGACAGATGATTATATACACAGTCTTAATAATCAGAACATAGAAGGTTATAGTTCTAAAGGAAGCAAGACCTGCGAGATATTAGGCGGTATAAAAACTGTATGCTACACATCTTATGATTTTTCCAAAGCGGCTGCTTGAATAAAAAGTAAAAAACCAAAAGATAAATAAGGTTAGGGTTTTAATTGACGCACAGGATAATGCCTAAATGTTGTGATTTCTGTTTAAGATCCTGTTCGTATAAGTTTCCCCTTTTTTTGTTGTAATAGATGTCGTATAGTGCGGTTTTAGAAAGTTGCATCGCTACATCGGTATACTCTTTCATTTTTATGTCGAACGAAAAATGCTGTAATAATGCTTCTAACGGTGCGGTGCTTTTTTCTAGTTCCGATATTTTAGCGGGATAATATTTCAACTGTAAGCTCAAAATCATTTCGTCGTATGTATTTAGTTAGAATGACTGATCTTTGATGCCATACTTTACAAGGTAGGTCAGTTAAGAAGAATTTCAACAAAATGCCAAACCGAAAAATTTTCTAAATCCCAACAGCGGAGATACTAGGTAGATACTATATGGCAAAGGCTACTATAGAGCGTGAAACACATTTTGCAGAACAGTTCAATAAAGTCTGCTGCTTCCTTCATTTTTTAGCGATCATCTAGTTAGATTTGTCATAATTTAAGATCTATCTCTTCTTAAATTCATTATAAAGTTTTTTTACAAATTTTTCAAGAAAGGTGATTTTTAAGGATATAATTAAAGAATGTTTGAAAGTGGAAATGATACTAAAATTTATAAAGCAAGAATGTCAACTTAAAACGCTTAAATTTTTTATCTTTATGTTTATGAAAGTATTTTTAGCATTAATTTTCGGTGTGTTTTCTATAACGGGGTTTTCGCAGAATCTTGAAGAGGTTGCTGGTTCTGATAAGGACAGTATAAAGATAGAGAATGTGTCATTGTATAAAACCATTTACAATAAAAGCGTATCAGTTTATATAGCTGAAAACTATCGGTATCCGCAGGAAGCTTATAGAGAGGGTGTAAGCGGAACAATTTATGCCGGATTTGTCGTTGAGAAAGACGGCACGGTAAAAGATGTTGTGATTGAAAAAGGATTGTGTGCTGCCTGTGATAAAGAAGCGGTACGTGTGATCAAAACCGTCCGGATGAACCCTATAGAGATCGATGGGGAAGCTGTGCGTATCCGTTTTAAGATTCCAATACGTTTAATGTTGCAAAAGTAATGAAATCTCTTTAAAAAGTGTCCTCGGCGGGATTCGAACCCACATCATCAGAACCGGAATCTGACATTCTATCCTTTGAACTACGAAGACGTTATAAGGTTATTTAAGCTGTTAAAAGTTTTTTAACGATGGTAGAAATGGTTTTACCGTCAGCTGATCCTGCTAATTTGGCGTTTGCCAATCCCATTACCTGACCCATAGACTGCATTCCGGCAAAATTTCCTTCTGCTATAATGGTTTTAATGACTTCTTCTACTTCAGCTTCTGATAATTGTGCAGGTAAAAACTGTTCAATTACTTTTGCCTGAGCCAATTCCGGGTCTGCCAAGTCGTTTCTGCCTTGTTCCACAAAAATGGCAGCCGCATCTTTACGTTGTTTAACCAGTTTTTGCAACAGCTTAATTTCGTCAGCTTCGGTTAATTCGGTACCGCTACCTGATGTTTGTGCCAGCAAAATTTCCGATTTAATTGCACGTAACGATTCTAATGCGATCTGATCTTTGGTTTTCATAGCTTCTTTCAAAGCTGCTGTTATATTTGTTTGTAAACTCATGGCTCTAAATTTTAGAAGCACAAATATAAATAAAAAACCTCAAAAAGAAAGCGTCTTTTTGAGGTAAGGTAAATATAAATCTAATTAAATTAGTCTACATTGTCGTGTAAGAATGAATTGTTAGAACGCAGCTGTATATCGTTGTTTCGGTCTGATGAAACCGAGGTGCGCGATACGTTGCTTGAGTGGTCTTGTGTTAAATCAACACCCATTCGTTTGTATGCCGGTTCTTTTTCTAAATCATTGATCTGAGTTGATGCGGCATTGAATTTATGGTTAAATTCTTTCATTTTGCGTTTGCGTTCTTCAGCCCGTTCACGCAAAATATCGTTTATTGATGTTTCCATCGGGGAATTTTCATCAATAATCAAGCGTTGTTGCGATACTTCGGGTTGTTCTGTTCGAACGGTAAACGACAATGCTTCATCTTCTTTTATAGGCTCGGCAACTTCTTGTTTTGAGTTTAACAACTGCTCTTCAACTTCCATATAATCATTTAAATCGTAACGGATGATTTCCTCTTTTGGTTCCGAGACTGTTTGATGAGCCGGTTCTTCGTGTGATTGAATCTCAAATGAGAATTCGTTCTGTTGTTCAGAAAAATCATTCTCTTGTTGTTGCAAATCAAATGAAAACTGTTCTGCCATAACGTTTTCGGTTTCCTTAACGACTTGTTGAGGCTTTACAATGACAAATTTTGGTTCGTTTACAACAATGTTGCGAATGTCGGTTGTTTTAACAGTATTTTGAGGTTCGTTATTTTGACGAATTGTTTCTGCTTGATTATCAGGTGTTAAATTCATGTTCTGAACGCTTTCAGAAGGCTGAGTTTGAACTATTGTTTTTTTTTCAACTTCGCTGTTTGGCTGTTTTACGGGCTCGTCATCTAAATTATAAACGATTTTTGGAACCGCCTGATGCCCTGTATTGTTTTGCAAAGGCTGATCTGGTGTCGGCGCGTTTGTAAATAGCGGTGCATTGTTTCCGGTTAAATCAGTCGTTGCTTTTTGTTCTTCGCCTAAATGATGAATGATTTTGTTTTTGCTTTCATCGTTTGCGTTTACAATTATTTTTTGTTGCTCCACATCGAAACCTGTAGCAATAATTGTTACCGAAATAGCATCACCTAAAGCAGCGTCTTCACCAACTCCCATAATGATGTTCGCATTGTGACCTGCTTCCATTTGAATGTGGTCATTGATTTCTCCAATTTCATCAATAGTGATTTCGTTTTCGCCTGAAACAATCAATAACAATACGTTTTTGGCCCCGGTAATCTTATTGTCGTTCAACAACGGAGAGTCTAATGCACTGACAATAGCTTCTTTTGCACGATTTTCCCCGCTTGCTTCTGCCGATCCCATAATGGCTGTGCCCGAATTAGATAAAACGGTTTTGGCGTCTTTTAAATCGATATTTTGCGTGTAGTGATGTGTAATTACTTCTGCAATACCACGGGATGCGGTGGCTAACACTTCATCGGCTTTAGAGAAACCTGCCTTGAAGCCTAAGTTTCCGTAAACTTCGCGCAATTTGTTGTTGTTGATCACAATTAACGAATCAACGTTTTTGCGTAGGTTTTCCACACCGCGCAATGCTTGTTCCTGACGTACTTTTCCTTCAAACTGGAAAGGAATCGTAACAATACCCACTGTTAAAATATCACGGTCTTTAGCTAATTGGGCAATGACAGGTGCAGCACCGGTACCGGTTCCACCGCCCATTCCGGCAGTAATGAAAACCATTTTGGTATTGGTGTCTAAAAACTGTTCGATTTCCTCAATGCTTTCAAGGGCTGATTGTTGTCCCACTTCAGGATTTGCGCCTGCACCTAATCCTTCGGTTAAAGTAACCCCTAACTGAATTTTTATAGGCACGGGACTGTTGTTTAATGCCTGAGAGTCTGTATTGCAAACCACAAAATCTACTCCTTTAATACCCTGATTATACATGTGATTAATGGCATTGCTACCACCACCACCAACTCCAATTACTTTAATTACATTCGATTTGTTTTTTGGCAAATCTGGAGAGAATGCTAAATTTTCAAAAACTTGATCCATATAGTTGAGGTGTTTTTCTTTTACTCTGCTTTGTCAATAAAATCTTTAAACTTTTTTATAAATTTTCCAAGGAAACGGTTTTCAATATATGCCGATGTGCCTTGTTCCACGTCTGTTTGTTCGTCTTGGTTATTTTCGGGTTGTTCTGTTTTTTGTTGCGGTTTGTCGGTAATCGTGTTCATTTTAAGGGGAACGCTGTTGTTTTCAACCGGTGTACCGATAGGTTCTGTTTTTGCCTGAATTTTTACAGAACCCGGATGTTCCTGAACGTATATGCGGCTGCGCGAATTGTTAATGTCGCTTTCCATCATTAAACCAACTGCCGTGGCAAATAATGGTCTTGAGACCAATTTTGCTGATTCGCCCGAAATATGTTCGTTGGGATATCCAATACGCGTATCAATTCCGGTAATGTATTCAACCAGTTGTTTAATGTGTTTTAGTTCAGATCCGCCGCCTGTTAGTACAATTCCTGCAATTAATTTTTTACGGGGATTGTCGTATCCGTAGGCTTTTATTTCTGAAAAAACCATATCAATGATTTCAACCACGCGTGCGTGAATGATTTTTGAAAGGTTTTTTAAGGATATTTCTTTTGCTTCCTGACCTCTTAATCCCGGGATAGAAACAATTTCGTTGTCTTTATTTTCTCCCGGCCAAGCCGATCCAAAGCGTATTTTTAACTGTTCTGCCTGTTTCTCAATGATAGAACAGCCTTCTTTAATGTCTTCTGTAATCACATTTCCGCCAAACGGAATTACCGCTGTGTGGCGAATAATGCCGTCTTTAAAAATGGCTAAATCTGTGGTACCGCCACCTATGTCTATTAACGCAACGCCGGCTTCTTTTTCTTCATGGCTTAAAACCGCATCTGCTGATGCTAATGGTTCTAAGGTTAAACCAGACAGTTCTAAACCGGAATCTTTTACGCATCTGCCCGCGTTTCTGATCGATGCCGATTGCCCTACAACCACGTGAAAGCTTGCTTCTAAACGGCGGCCGTACATACCAATGGGTTCTTTAATTCCGCCTTCTTCATCAACCTTAAATTCTTGTGGCAGTACGTGGATAATTTCTTCGCCCGGTAGCATATTCAGCTTTTGTACCTGAGCGATTAACTTGTCGATGTCTAATTCAGAAATTACGATATCGGGCTTGTCGCGTGTAATGTATTCCTGATGGTGGATACTGCGAATGTGCTGCCCGGCAATTCCCAAAACCACATCGTTAATTTTACATCCTGCTTCTGCCGATGCCTGTGCCACCGCATATTGAATAGATTGTATGGTTTGCGTTATATTGTTAACAACACCGCGTTTTACGCCTAAACTTTTTGCGTTACCAATACCCAGAATTTCAAGTTTTCCGTACTCGTTCCTTTTACCTACCATTGCAACAATTTTCGTTGTTCCAATATCTAATCCTACAGCAATGCTTTCTTTATTCATATCCTTTTATTTCGTGCAAATTACTTGCTCTGTAAATCTCAAATTAACGTTTTTGTAATATCCAATAAGGGTGTCTTTTTTTGAATAATGTACAAAAGCTTTGTAATTGTCAAACTTTTTTTCTATTTCTTTCAAGTGACCGAATTCTATGGAATAATCGTATTCTCTTACTGAAAAGATCAACGATTGATCACTGTTTATTTTAATACTTGTTATCGAGGTTTTTAAAAACTCGTCGTTGTTGATGGTATTCAATAAGTCAGCAAAAACTTCTCTGTTATTTGGTTTCAATTCCCCATATACAATGGGTACATGAGCACTAAACTGATTTGATAAGGGCATTTTATCGCCGTTTTCATCAATATAAAATGAACCACTGCCGTTCATTACGCGTGCCATTGCTTTTTTCTGGGTAACCTCTGCATGCAATTTTCCGTCAACATCTACAAAAACCTCCGAGTTTGCAATCATTGAATGATGATTCAGCTGGTCTTCAATCTTTTTAAGGTTCAGGTCACTGTTTATTATCTTTGAATCGCGGGGAAAGGTTTGAACAATTAATTTTTCTACCATTTCCTGCGTAATAAAGTGATTGTCAGAACTCAATAATTTTACATCAACCTGTTCAATGTAACGTGCACTGTTCCGGCTGTTGGCAAAGGCTAACAACGAAAACATAGCGATAGTTACAAACGCCAAAAATACATCGAACCAATTGATTTTTTTAATCATTTTATCAATTATTTTTTTCTAATGTTGTTTTAATTTCATCTACCATTTCGCCTACATCTCCTGCGCCGATAATTACAAGAACTTCTGGTGTGTTTTCTGATAAAAAAGATACTAATTCTTCTTTTTGCAACAAAATTTTAGAAGGCGATTTTATCTTATTTATCAACATTGTTGAATTAATGTTTTCTATCGGTAACTCCCGTGCTGGGTAGATTTCAAGCAAAATGACGTTGTTAAATGTTGATAAACTTTCTGCAAATCCATCCATGAAATCCCTTGTGCGAGAGAATAAATGGGGTTGAAACACAGTCGTAATCTGCTTATCTGGATACATTTCGTGTACCGCCTGGCTTACCGCGTTAATTTCTGTGGGATGATGAGCGTAATCATCAATCATTACCAACTTTTTTGTGTTGATCTTGAACGAAAAACGCCTGCGGATGCCTTTAAAGCTGTTTAATCCTGCTTTAATTTGATCGTTTGTCAAACCATAGGTTTTTGCCATTGAAAAGGCAAGGGTAGCGTTCATCACATTGTGTTTGCCGGGCATTGATAATTTAATATCCTGTATCTTTTCTCCTTTAAAATCTAAGTCAAATACGCGTTTACCGTTTTCGAATCTTAAATTATACGCATTGATCATTGCTGTTCCGTCAATGGAAACCTCGGTACCGTTGATGTTTTTAATACCTTGTGCAATGAACAAATGTTCCGGGTTGTCAATTTTTGCAGCAAATTCTGCAAAAGATGATTTAATGGCATCGTTGGTACCGTAAATATCTAAATGGTCTGCATCGTCTGAAATAACACAGGCAATATCCGGGTGCAGATGCAAAAACGAACGATCGAACTCATCGGCTTCTACCACAGAAACTTTTGTGCCGTTGCCTATTAAATTACTGTCATATCCTTCTAAAACCCCGCCTAAAAAACCGGTTGCCGGAGCGTTTGCGGCTACCAGAATATGTGCCAGCATACTCGATGTGGTGGTTTTTCCGTGGGTTCCTGCAACTGCTAATGAAAAGGTGTTTTGAGTAATTAAACCCAAAACTTCGGCACGTTTTTTTATGGTGAAATTATTTAAACGGAAATAATTCAACTCCTGGTGTTCTTTTGGAATTGCCGGTGTGTAAACCACCAACGTATCGCTGTTGTTTCGGTAACTTTCGTTGATGTTTTCCAAAGCATCGGTGTAATGAATGGCAATTCCTTCTGCTTCCAGCTCGTGTGTTAAATGCGTAGGCGTTTTGTCGTAACCGGCAACGTTTTTACCGATACGCTTAAAATAACGAGCCAGGGCACTCATGCCGATACCACCGATTCCAAGAAAAAATATGTTTTTGTAATTAGTCATTTATCAACTTAAAAATTTCTTTTACGATATCTTTTGTGGCATTTGGTAATGCCAGTGTTTTAATGTTTTTTGATAACGCTTCAACGACCTGATCGTTTGTTAACAAGCGAAGCATTTGTTCCTGGAACTGACTGCCTAAATCAGTTTCTTTCAATAAAACTGCGGCGTTTTTATCGGTAATGCTTTTGGCATTTTTGGTTTGGTGGTCTTCTGCTACATTGGGTGACGGAATAAAAATAACCGGTTTGCTCACAATTGCAAGTTCCGAAACCGATGATGCGCCTGCTCTTGAAACGATTACATCGGCTGCAGCAAACAACAAATCCATCCGTTCTATGAAATCAAAAACCAAGACGTCTTCGTTGTTGTGGTATTTTTTATATTCATTGATGTAAAACTTACCACATTGCCAGATTACCTGAACATTTTGTTCTTTAAAAAACGGCAGTTCTTTTTCTACCAACTGATTGATTCTGCGTGCACCCAAGCTTCCGCCTAAAACAACTACTGTTTTTTTATCTTTTTGTAAACCGTAAAAAAGTTGCCCTTCTTCACGTTTTTCATCTATATTTAATAAATCCTGGCGAACCGGATTTCCTGTTTTTACAATGTTTTTTGATTTAAAATAAGTAGCCAATCCATCATAAGCCACGCAAATGGTATTTGCTTTTGGAGCCAACATTTTATTGGTAATGCCCGGATACGAGTTTTGTTCTTGTATCACCGTAGGAATATTCATTTGTTGGGCCACTTTTACTACGGCACCGCTTGCAAATCCGCCGGTTCCGATAACTACATCGGGTTTAAATTCTTTGATGATTTTTCTCGATTTCATTAAGCTTGATAAAAACTTTAATGGAAATAGGACGTTATCCAAAGTTATTTTGCGCTGAATGCCCGAAATCCAAAGACCTTCAATTTTGTAGCCGGCTTGAGGTACTTTCTGCATTTCCATTTTATCCTGTGCACCCACAAACAGAATTTCGGCATCAGGAATCTGCGCTTTGATCTCGTTTGCTATGGCAATTGCCGGATAAATGTGTCCGCCTGTGCCGCCGCCGCTAATGATAAATTTTGGATTTGCTTTCATAACTATTTATTTAAAACTGCCTGCATGGGGTTATCGTCTAAATCTTCTTCAATTGATGCTGTTTCTTGCTCTTCTAACAATTGTTTGAACTCTTCTTGTCTGCGTTCGCGATCTGCCAATTGTTGTTTGACCTGTTCTTCTTTCCGTGAAATGCTGAGAATAATTCCCAATGACACGCACGTCATCCAGATAGATGTACCACCCGAACTAACCAAAGGCAATGGCTGGCCGGTTGTCGGGAAAATCTCTACCGCCACGCCCATATTGATAAATGCCTGAAAAATGATGGAAAACCCGAGTCCGAAAGCAAGGTATTTTCCAAATAAATTTGGTGCTTTTCTGCTGACTACTAAAAACCGGAACAAAAGCAGTACATAGACAATCAATATGGAAATTCCGCCTAAAAAACCAAATTCTTCGACAATAATGGCATAGATAAAATCGGATGATGATTGCGGAAGAAAATTCTTCTGAACACTTTTTCCCGGACCCACACCAAACATTTGTCCTTGTGCAATGGCAATCTTCGCATTGTCGATCTGGTAACGGTCTTCGTCTTTATCTTCAGAACCAAAACGGTCAAAACGGGCTTCCCATGTTTTATAACGCGAGGGGGCCATATCGGGGAAAGCCTTAAACATTCCAATTGCAACAACAATCACTATAGCACCTGCTGCAATAATTTTTGCCATGTACTTCATAGGATATTTTCCTACATAAAGCAATAAGGCAATAGTGAAAAGTATTATGGCGGCGGTTGATAAATTTGATGGTAAAATGGGTAATACAACGGCACCAATGGGTACGCCAAGCCATAAAAGAGACCACCCAAAGGTGTATTTTTCATCGGCAAAACGCCATAAAAACCACGAAATATAGGCTATTAAAGCAATCCAGCCTAATGATGACGGCTGAAAAGAGATGTTTAACAACGGAATTTTTAACCACCGGCTTGCATTGGCCCCCCCAATCATCATACCTTGTAAAGAAGTGATGACTAACAAGGCGGTTACCGGTACCCACGCAATGGGAGCAATGAACTTTAAACGATCAAACGGAATGCGGTGGATGAAAAATATAATGACAATCCCTACGAAAATATGTCCGAAATGTTTAAAAAGCAACCCCACAATGGTACCTGTACCAACAACGTGAACCAGGTTGGTGCTGGCACTAAATACAGGCATAAATGAGAACAGGGCTAATAGTACCACGTACGCCCATATAGCTTTATCGCCTTGAAATTGGGATAATAACTTTCTCATTGTTTTCTATAATTTATGTACTTCGTTTTTAAATTGTATTCCGCGCTCTTCGTAACTTGAAAATAAGTCGAAACTTGCACAAGCCGGAGAAAGCAAAACGGTGTCGCCTTCTTCTGCTGCACTCGCAGCCAGTTTTACGGCCTCCTGCATTGATGAAGCTTCAACAATTACATCGACAATCGGCGAAAACGCATTGATGATTTTTGTGTTGTCGATTCCCAGACAAATAATGGCTTTTACTTTTTCGTGTACAAAAGACATTAATTCATCGTAATCGTTCCCCTTGTCTATACCGCCAACGATCCACACGGTTGGTGCAGTCATGCTTTCCAAAGCAAAATAAGTAGCATTTACATTTGTTGCTTTAGAATCGTTGATGTATTGCACTTTATTAATTTTAGCAACTTTCTCTAAACGGTGTTCTGCATTTTGAAAATTTGACAAACTCTCGCGGATGGTTTGTTTGCGAACGCGCATCATTTGCGCAACTAATGTGGCTGCCATAGCATTTTTTACGTTGTGTTTACCTTCAATTGCAATTTCGTTTACCGGAATAGTGATTTCTTCGTTATTTATCATTGCTATAATATTATTGTCCTTTAAAAAGGCACCGTTTTCAACTGTTTTTGTTAGTGAAAAAGGAACCAACTGTGCGTTTGTTTTATTGTTCTTAAGCCAATTGTTTATGGCTTGGTTGTCTGCATCGTAAATCAAATAGTCTTCGCTGGTTTGATTCATTGTGATACGGAATTTTGATGCAATGTAATTCTCGTATTTATAATCATATCGATCTAAATGATCGGGACTGATGTTTGTGATTACGGCGATGTGCGGTTTGTAATTAATGTTCCCGTCTAACTGAAAACTGCTTAATTCCAGCACAAACAACTTTTCGGGATCAACGGCAACTTGTTTTGCGTAACTTTCACCTATGTTTCCTGCCAGTCCCACATCTAAACCGCCCTGTTTTAACAAATGATAGGTTAAAAGGGTAGTGGTGGTTTTACCGTTGCTGCCCGTAATTGCAACCGAGGTGTTTTTAGCAAAGCCATACACAAATTCAATTTCTGAAATAACCTTTACACCTTTCTCACGCAATTTTTTAACGATGGGAGCTTTGTCCGGAATGCCCGGGCTTTTTACCACAACATCGGCATTTACTATTTTATCTTCGGTGTGTTGCTGCTGTTCCCAATCGATTTCATTTTGTATAAGAACTTGTTGATACTTTTCGCTGATGGATCCAAAATCGGATACAAAAACTTCGTAACCTTCTTTTTTTCCTAACAAAGCAGTGCCTACACCACTTTCGCCTCCACCTAAAATAACCAGTCGCATTTTTATCTTAATTTTAATGATACTACACAGAAAATGGCTAAAAAGATTCCTACAATCCAAAAACGGGTAACGATCTTACTTTCGTGGTAGCCTTTTTTCTGGTAATGATGGTGTAGGGGAGACATCAACAAAATACGCCTGCCTTCGCCATATTTTCGTTTGGTATATTTAAAATACGAAACCTGTAACACCACCGATAAATTTTCTGCCAGAAAAATTCCGCATAAAACAGGGATTAGCAGTTCTTTGCGAACCGCAATTGCCAAAACGGCAATGACCCCGCCTATGGTTAAACTTCCGGTATCGCCCATAAAAACTTGTGCCGGAAAAGCATTGTACCAAAGGAAACCGACGAGCGCCCCTACAAAGGCAGCGATGAAAACCGTCATTTCACCCGAATTGGGTATGTACATAATGTTCAGGTAATTCGCAAAAATGAAGTTCCCCGAAACAAACGCAAAAATTCCCAGGGCTACAACGGTAATTGCCGATGTTCCTGCTGCCAATCCATCAATACCGTCGGTTAGATTGGCACCGTTTGAAACTGCAGTTACAATGAAAATCACAATGGGAATAAAAATCAGCCAAACGTAATTTTCATATCCGTCGCCCATCCAAGAAATCAGCTGTCCGTAATCAAATTCGTTGTTCTTTAAAAACGGAATGGTCGTAGCGGTCGATTTGATATCAAACTGGCTTGTGGTTCCGGTTTCTAACAGGATACTTGGTGTGTCGCGCACGGTAACATTTGGATGAAAATAAAAGATAGCTCCAACAATAACTCCTAACCCAATTTGTCCAACAACTTTAAATTTTCCTTTTAATCCTTCTTTGTCCTTTTTAAAAACTTTGATGTAATCGTCTAAAAACCCTATAACTCCCATCCAAACGGTGGTTAAGATCAAAACCAACACATAAATATTTTCTAATCGTGCTAATAAAAGTACCGGAATCAACGTTGCCATAATTATGATGATTCCACCCATTGTTGGTGTTCCGGCTTTTTCGTTTTGTCCTTCCAATCCTAATTCACGAACCGTTTCGCCAATTTGCTGACGACGCAGATAGCTGATGATTTTTTTACCGAATATGGTTGAGATCAACAACGACAAGATAAACGCCATTCCTGAACGGAAAGTGATGAATTGGTATAGTGCCGATCCCGGAAAATCGAACAATGAGTCTAAATATTTTAATAAGTAGTACAGCATTTTACTTATTGAATTCGTTTAAAAATTTGATAACTTCTTCCATATCGTTAAAGTGGTGTTTTACCCCTTTAATTTCCTGATAATCTTCGTGCCCTTTACCTGCAATTAAGATGATGTCGCCCTGCTTAGCCATTTTACAAGCCGTTTTTATTGCCTGATGACGATCTTCGATTGTGATGTACCGGTTGGTATTTTGAGCTTCTACACCGCTTTCGATCTCTTTTAAAATTTCAAAAGGATCTTCGTTTCGCGGATTGTCTGATGTAAAAATCACCGTATCGCTCATTTCAGTTGCAATGCGTCCCATAACCGGACGTTTTTCTTTGTCGCGGTTTCCACCACAGCCAACAACCGTAAACACCTGCTCATTAAACGTTCTTATTTCCGAAATGGTTTTTAATACGTTTTCTAAGGCATCGGGTGTGTGAGCGTAATCTACAATTGCTGTTATTTTGGTTTTTGATACAATAAACTGAAAACGTCCTGATACGCTTTTTAACGTGCTTAAGTGCAGTAAAACTTCTTCTTTGCCTAATCCCAATTCGGTTGCAGCTGTGTAAATTGCCAGTAAATTCGATGCGTTGAATTTACCGATCAGCTGCACCCAAACTTCTTGGTTGTTGATGTTTAACAGCATTCCGTTGAATTGGCTTTCAATGATTTTTCCATGAACGTCAGCCACATTCTGAATGCTGTACATAATTTTTTTTGCAGAGCAGTTTTGCAACATATAAGTACCATTTTTGTCATCGGCATTACTGATGGCAAAAGATGTTTTAGCGAGTGAATCGAAAAATGATTTTTTTACATTACGATACTCTGCAAATGTTTTGTGATAATCTAAATGATCGTGCGATAAATTTGTGAAAATCCCTCCTTTAAAAGCCAGTGCGGCAGTGCGTTTCTGGGCAATGCCGTGCGAACTTACTTCCATAAAACAATAACTGCAACCTGCCTGAACCATTTGGTTTAAATAGCGGTTGATCGTTATAGAATCGGGCGTGGTGTGGGTTGCGGGATATTCTTCTTCGCCCACTAATATTTTTACGGTAGATAACAAACCCACTTTATAGCCTGCCCTTGTAAACAATTGATGTAATAAGGTGGCAATAGTGGTTTTGCCATTTGTGCCTGTAATGCCGACCAATGCTAATTTCTCTGACGGATTGTTGTAAAAATTAGAAGCGATATGTGCCAGTGCATCATCAGCATCGTTAACCTTTACATAAGTTACCGTATCAAGAAAAGTAGCCGGAGTATCTTCATAGATAATAGCAACAGCACCATTTTCAACGGCTTTTTCTATGTAATCGTGCCCATTTGAAAGGGTACCTTTCTGTGCAATAAACACACAGTTTTGAGATACTTTACGAGAATCAAAGACAATATCCGAAACCTCCACACTGGTGGATCCCCGAACAGCATCAATGGATACTTTGTATAATATGTCTTTTAATTTTTTCAACTTAATTCTAATGTAATTGTTTGTTGTTTTGTAATTTTTTCTCCGTTTTTAATCGATTGTCGGATGACTTTTCCTGTGCCTGCGGTTTGAACTTTTAAACCTAAATTTTCGAGAATTGCCACGGCATCCATTGCCGGTAATCCCACCACATCGGGCATAACGTTACCCGATTGTTTTACGTTTGCATAATAGTTTTTATAGCTTTTAACCGCTTTTGGCAATGGCGATTCAATATCTTTAATTTCATTTAGCGAAGGCACGTCGGTAAATATTTTTTGGGCAATGCGTTTAAAGACCGGACCTGCCACATCGCCGCCGTAATAGCTGTGTTTTGTGGGACGGTGAATAACCACAATGCATGAATACTTTGGATTATCAGCCGGAAAATACCCTACAAACGATGATGCGTAATACATACCGCCTTTTGCTTTACCGTAGTTCATCTGTGCCGTTCCGGTTTTTCCTGCCATTGAAAAATCGGGTGAGTACAATCTTTTTCCTGAACCTCTGATGACCACATTTTTCATAACCGCCTGCATTTTTTTGATGACTTCAGGTTTTACAATTTGCGGATTAATCACTTCCTTTTCAAATGTTTGCAAGGTGTTGTTTACATCGCGTATTTCTTTTACAAAGTGCGGTTTTACCATTTCGCCATTGTTTGCAACGGCATTGTATAATGTCAAAGTCTGCAACGGCGTTACCAAAATTCCGTAACCATACGCCATCCACGGCAAGGCAATTTTACTCCAATTGCGATCGCCCGGTACGGGAATGTATGATGCAGGTTCCCCTTTTAAATCCAATCCCAAAGTTTGGTTAAAACCAAATTCTTTCATTTTATCTGTGAAAGCTTTTGGATTGTCTTTATATGCTTGATACACGGCCTGAGTAGCTACGGTGTTCGACGAAACTTCAAAACCGCGTGCCAATGAAATCTTTCCGTAGCCTCTTCTGTTAGAATCGGTCACTCTTCTGTTAAAAAAGGTTACCACTCCGTTATGGGTATCGTAAATGGTTGCGGTATCGGCTTTCCCATCATCTAACAGTGCTAAATAAGATGCCAGCTTAAAGGTTGAGCCCGGATCGTGACGTTCTAACACGGCATAATTAACCGTTTCTGTATAAGAACCATCGCCGATTTTTCCAAGATTTGAAATTGCTTTTATCTCGCCGGTATTTGTTTCCATAACCACTACCGTTCCGTGATCTGCCTCGTAATATTCCAATGAACTTAATAAAGCGTGATGCGCAATATCCTGAATATATACATCAATGGTTGTGGTAATGTCGTAACCGTCTTGTGGATCTATTTCGTTTTCATCGTGAATGGGTTTCCACAGGTTTTTAGACATTTTCTGAACTTTTCTTCTACCTTCTTTACCTGTAAGATAATCGGTAAAAGCCGCTTCAATTCCTTTTCTGGTTATTGTTTTATCATCGTTGACACGTTCGTAACCTATGGTTCTGTTGGCGATCATTCCCATGGGATATTCGCGTACATTTACCTGGTTTACAATCATTCCGCCTTTGTATTTTCCTAAGTTAAACAGCGGAAACGATTTTAGTTTCATATACTGCGTATAGCTTAATTTGGTGGCAATGTGTATGTATCTTTTTTTGTTTGAACGTGCTTTGCGAAAATAAGCTTCGTACTGACCTGCCGTTTGCTTAGGGATAAATTTTGCCAATGAATCAGAAAACGGACGAATATACTTTTCGAAATTTTCAGTTGATGGCGACATCGGGTCAAAATAAACAGTGTATTTCGGGATAGATGTTGCCAACAGACTACCATCGGCTGAATAGATGTTTCCGCGGTTTGCAGGAATAATTTCGTCTTTAATGGTTAAACTGTCTGCTTTGCTGCGCCAATGCTCTCCTTCTTTAAACTGGATAATGCTCATTTTGGCAAAAATGGCGATACCAATGGCTAACATTCCAAAGAAAACAAAGTAAATTCTGTTATTTTCGCTCTTTTTTGCTAATCCCATAGTTTATACCATTTTTTTTCTTTCTCGACAACCACCTTGATTTTTTTAGGAGGGACCGATGACGGTAAAATTTCATAAACTTCCATTTGTTTAGAAATGTTCGATTCCATTCGCAATTGCATCAATTCAGATCTTTTATCAACAAATTCAGATCGCAATTCTTTAACCTGCTCGGTTAATTCTTTAACCCGCATCATTTTTTGTTCGTAAAAGTGGTTGTTTGCAATAAGCACCAACGTCCAAAAAACAATGTATATAATAAAAAGCCAATTCTTCAGCGATTGCCCTTCGACTAAAAATTTTGCTTTTATTATACTGTTTAAACCCATTTTAATTTTTTTCTGCTATTCTTAATTTGGCACTTCGTGCACGATTGTTCTGTTTAATTTCTTCTTCAGATGGAACGATTAATTTTCCTATTGATTTAAGAGGAACGTTGTATCGTCCAAAAAAATCGCGTTCCGGTTCGCCTTCAAACATTCCGTTTTTAATGAAGCGTTTTACCTGACGGTCTTCTAATGAATGATACGATATAACGCTTAAGCGCCCGCCCGGCTTTAGTAATTCTAAGGCTTGTTCTAAAAACTCTTTTAAAACAACAATTTCTTCGTTAACTTCAATACGGATTGCCTGATAAATCTGTGCCAGTATTTTGTTGCTTTTATGTGCCGGTAAAAACCGTGACAATACCGTTTTTAATTGTTCCGAATTTTTTATAGGTTCTTCTTTTCGGGCAGTTACAATGGCGGCAGCTAAACCGCGAGCGTTGTTTAATTCACCATAAGTAAAGAACATTTTGCTTAAGGCTGATTCGTCGTAATTATTGATTACTTCATAAGCAGATAAGCTGCTGTTTTGGTTCATTCGCATATCCAGTTCGGCGTCAAAACGAGTAGAAAAACCTCTTTCTGCAACATCGAACTGATGCGATGAAACGCCAAAATCTCCTAAAATTCCATCGACTTGTTTAATTCCATACACGCGTAAAAAGCGCTTAATGAAACGGAAATTTTCATTTATCAGTACAAAACGTTCGTCATCTAAGGCATTTGCCAAGGCATCGGTATCCTGATCAAAAGCAAATAATTTTCCGTTGGGACCTAAACGGCGCATAATTTCTTTTGAATGTCCGCCACCGCCAAAGGTTACGTCTACATAAACGCCATCGGGTTTTATGTTTAAGCCGTCAACCGTTTCTTTTAACAGCACGGGGTTGTGGTATTCGTATTCGTTATGCTCCATAATTTGTTATTCCTCCCATTACTTCTTCGGCTAAATCGCCAAAATCCATTTCTTCGTCGTTTACAATTTGTTCGTATAAATCTTTATCCCAAATTTCAATCAGGTTGATTTTTGATGAAAAAACCACATCTTTTGAAATCCCTGCAAACTCTATTAAATCTTTGCTTATCTGCAAGCGTCCGGCGTCATCAATATCTATTACCTTTACACCTGCCATAAATTTACGGATGAACGTATCGGCTTTACGGTTAAAACGATTTAATTCGTTTAATTTTTCCAGCATAATGTTCCATTCGTTCATGGGCCAAAGCTCAACACATTTCTCGTAAACAGAGCGTTTTAATATGAATCTTTCGCCAACGGCAACCAGTTGTTTTTTCAATGCAGCAGGTATCAGCACCCTTCCTTTGGTGTCGATTTTACATTCGTATGTACCTACTATCGGTTGCATTAAAATTTGACTTTAGATTATTTACAAAACAAAAGTAAGTAAAATTTTACCACTTTCTACCACTTTTTACCACTTTGTTGAAAAGTTTTTTTTCTTAGCGTATTGAAAGGTAAGTTATTGATTTTTAGCAGTGAAGTGATTTTTTAAAGATTTTTAGATAACTTTAAAGAATATATAGTTATCTTTCAAAATAAAGAAGTTTTCACATTGAAAAAATGTAAATGTTTTAAATACTCTGATTAAACATCACTTGTTAATTAAACTACTTTAATTTTACACGGTTTTTTATTAATGTCGTATATTTGTACGAATTGAAATCGCATATATGGAGCGAAATATTAAAGAAGAAGGAAAATTTAGATATGTTGAAATTGGTGAAGGTACACCAATTGTTATTTTACACGGCTTAATGGGAGGGTTAAGTAATTTCGATGGAGTAGCTGATTATTTTCCAAAGAAAGGCTTTAAAGTGGTACTGCCCGAATTACCCATTTATACACTAAATATTTTAAAGACCAACGTAAAAGCATTTGCCAAATTTGTCCACGATTTTATAAAACACAAAAAGTTTGAAAAGGTAATTTTATTAGGCAATTCGCTGGGTGGGCACATTGCATTGTATTATACGAAAATGCATCCAGAATTTGTAGAGGCGTTGGTAATTACCGGAAGCTCAGGTTTGTACGAAAGTGCCATGGGTGATTCGTACCCACGTAGAGGTGATTATGAGTTCATAAGAAAAAAAGCCGAAGATGTTTTTTACGATCCGGCGGTAGCTACTAAAGAAATTGTTGATGATGTTTTTAACACCGTAAACGACCGTATGAAACTGATAAAAACACTGACCATTGCCAAAAGTGCCATTAGACACAACATGGCGAAAGATTTGCCAAAGATGAAAACACAAACGTGTATTATTTGGGGGAAAAACGATATTGTGACGCCGCCAAATGTGGCAGAAGAATTTAATGAATTATTGCCCGATTCTGATTTATATTGGATTGATAAATGCGGACACGCGGCAATGATGGAGCATCCCGATGAATTCAACGAAATTTTAGACGGATGGTTTAATAAACGAAACATTAAGTAAAATGAAGATTAATACGGCTGAATTTGTCATAAGTAATTCGGATGTAAAGAAATGTCCAACAGAACCCATTCCGGAATACGCATTCATCGGACGGTCAAACGTGGGCAAATCTTCATTGATTAATATGCTTACCAATAACAAAAATCTGGCAAAAACATCGAGTAGACCTGGTAAAACCCAATTAATTAACCATTTTAAGATCAACAGTAATTGGTTTTTAGTCGATTTGCCCGGTTATGGATACGCCAAAGTTTCTAAATCCACCAAAGCCACATTTCAAAAATTTATTACCGAATATTTTGAGAAGCGCGAACAATTGGTAAGTGCTTTTGTTTTGGTGGATATCCGTCACGAAGCGCAAAAAATAGATTTGGAATTTATTAATTATTTGGGCGAAGGCGGCATTCCGTTCAGTATTATTTTTACAAAGGCCGATAAAATAAGCAAAGGTGCTATCCAAAAACACGTTGCCGCATACCAAAAAGCCTTATTGGCAAATGGCTGGGAAGAATTTCCGCCATTTTTTGTAACCTCTTCAGAAAGTGAATTGGGTAAAGACGAGGTACTAAATTATATAGACCAGATCAATCAGGATATTTTTAAAAATAACAGTTTTGTATAAAAAAAGGTTCTCATTTTGAGAACCTCTTTTAATTATAAATGGTAAATAACAGTGTAATAGTTAATGCTAAAATGACTAAAGCGATATAGTATTTTTTGTTGAGGCTGAACTTGTTTACCAATGCCACTACTAATATAAATAAAGGCAAAATATAAGTGGCTGCTAAAACAAGTAAAGCACTCATTTCATACAATGCGCCTACAACTATGTATTTGTAAACATCAAAATAATGAACGAAGTTCCAGTAAAATAAAATAAAACAGCTTACTATTAAAATTACATTTGCAGCCTTATTGTTTTGTGCGACGTTTTTCATAATCATTAATTAGGGAATTTAATTTATTTGATGTAACGTTTTTTAATGGTAATCTTTTATTAAATTTCGTGGTTGCTATTCCGGTCTTGGTATATTTTCCGGAATTTTATTTTTTGTAGTTGTCGTTCAATCATTAAATCCGCAATGGTTTCTGAGGGAGGTAAGGGATTTTCGAATAAAGCAGTTTTTAGCTTTTGTTCGTCAATATCTATTCTGTATAGAATATTAATTAGTTTGTTGAAATCGTTTTGAATCAATTGGTCTATTGCAAAAATCAACTGTTTCCGGTTTTCTTCAAAAGAAAAATCTGACAAATAAGGTTGATTTTCCAATAATTGTAAACTCCATTTTAAGGCTTCGTTTTCTTCCATAAAATAAAAGCAGCCTTTGCAGGACTGTTGTTTTTTTTAATTAAACGCCTTAGCAATCATTACCAACGAGCTTTTATCCGTGATGCCCGATTGTCGCCACACCATTGCACCGTTTTTGTACACCATTAAAGTAGGAGCGGTTTTTATGCGTAATGCTTCAACCAACTCTTGATTCTTCAAAGTGTCAATATTAATAATCGTCAATTTTTCGCCCATTTCCAAAGCTACTTCTTCAATAATCTGTTGCATTTGCTCGCATTCAGGATTGTGTTCGGTAGTAAATTGAATTAAAACCGGAACGGTTGAATTTATTAAATCGCCAAACTTCGACATATATACTTTTTTTCAATCTATACAAAATTATAATTTTTCGGTAATTAACCTTTTATTATTTGCTTTTTTTTAGATGCAATACGGTAATTTCTGGCCAAATACCAATTCTTCCCGAATAGGCGTGAAAACCAAATCCGCGGTTAACATATATGTACTGGCTTCCTTTTTGATACAAGCCGCCCCATTCGGGATAAATATATTCTGCCGGACTCCATTCTATAAGTTTTGGTATGTTAAAACCAAACTGCATTCCGTGGGTGTGCCCTGATAAAGTCAATTGGTATTTTTGCTGATGGTTCACAATTTCGGCATCCCAATGTGAAGGATCGTGTGTCATCACTATTTTAAATGCATGTAAAGGAACGTTTTTAGATGTTTCTTTTAAATCACCGGCTTTTTTAAAGTTCACTCCCCAATTTTCAACACCTAATAAATAGATGGAATCATTGCTGTTTTTTATCACTACATTTTCGTTTAACAGCAATTGAAAGCCACTTTTTTCAATGTTGTTTTTAATAGAGATGAAGTTGTTTTCTTTATCCTTTTCCGTATTCCATTTTACATATTCGCCATAATCGTGATTTCCCAAAACGGCATATTTTCCGTATTTAGGCGTTTTGATTTTTTGCAATGTTTCAATCCACGGATCAGCTTCAGTCGCCAGAGTGTTCACAAAATCGCCTGTGAAAAGCAACAGGTCAAAATCTTGTTTGTTAATCATTTCGATGCCTTTCTCAATGGCGGATTTGTTGTCCCAGCTGCCCACGTGTAAATCTGAAATCTGCAAAATTTTCAGTCCCTCAAAAGCATCAGGCAGATCGTTAAAAACAATGGTTTCTTCACGTACCTTAAAGTTGTATTTGCCTACAATTACCCCGTAAATAATTGTAACAGCAAATAAAGTTGCAGCAGATAAAACAATACGTGTAAGTAATTGGCTTCGCGTGTTTTTTACCAGTTTTTTATAGATGAATTTGTGGCTTGACCAGCGGGTGAACCTATAAATATCTTCAAAGAAAAGCGGAATGCTGATCAGTAGTTTTGGAAGCAGGAAAAGCAGCATTAACGCCATTATGTGCATACTTTCGGAGGTTTGCCCCACCGATTTGTCTATCCCTTTATAATATAAGACTAAACTAATGATGATTGTTGCCAATAGTAATAAATAGGCAAAAATTACCGATCGTTTTTTTGTGTATTTATAAAGCAAATGGCAGGTGTAAATCTCGCCTAATGCAATAAATATTAAGAATATAGGGAAAATTTTAGCAATCATTCTGTTTTTAGTTTGTACCAAAAGTACATAAGTTTACTTTTTTATCGAATATGGTTTTTAATACTTTAACAATTTTTCAGTTTTAGGAGAAAGTAATGAGTTTTCAAAATACAACTAAAAATGTACAACTCATAACTTTTTCGTACTTTTGAAGTTTAGGAAACAGATACTATGAACCAAAAACGATTATTTCTTTTAGATGCCTACGCACTGATTTTTCGCGGGTATTACGCTTTTATAAAAAATCCCCGAATCAATTCCAAAGGTATGGATACATCGGCGATCATGGGTTTTATGAATTCGTTAATGGATGTGATTAAACGTGAAAAACCCGATTATTTGGCGGTAGCTTTTGATAAAGATGGAAGCCACGCACGTTGCGATATTTTTCCGGAATATAAGGCAAACCGTGATGAAACGCCCGAGGCTATTAAGATTGCGGTGCCGTACATTCACGAAATTCTAAAGGCAATGCACATTCCCATTATTGAAGTTCCCGGAATAGAAGCCGATGATTTAATTGGAACCTTATCAAAAAAAGCCGAGAAAGAAGGTTTTCAGGTATTTATGGTTACGCCTGATAAAGATTATGCGCAACTGGTTTCAGAAAATATTTTCATGTACCGTCCGGCGCGTATGGGCAACGGTATTGAAATTTGGGGGATAGATGAGGTAAAAGCAAAATTTGAAGTTAACCACCCGTTACAGGTAATTGATTTCTTGGGCATGATGGGCGATGCCGTTGACAATATTCCAGGGTTGCCCGGCGTGGGTGAAAAAACAGCCAAGAAATTCTTGGCAGAATTCGGTTCATTGGAAAACTTACTGGAAAATACCGATAAGCTCAAAGGAAAAATGAAAGAGAAAATAGAGGCGAATAAAGAAATTGGTCTGCTTTCAAAAAAATTGGCTACCATCTTTTTAGATTGCCCGGTAGAATTTGACGAAGAATTTTTCAGATTAGAAAAACCCGATGTTGAAAAAACAGAAAACATTTTTCAGGAGTTGGAATTTCGCAGGATGAAAGAACAGTTCGATAAGATTTTTGCAGATGGGGCAACGGTTGTTCAACCAACACCTATAGGGAAACAACCTGCCAAACAACAAGAGCAATTTTCATTATTTGAAACAGGAGATACCGAAATAAAAATCACTGACAACGGATATTACAGCACCTTGACAACAACCGATCATTTTTATCAGTTGGTCGAGGGGAAATTTGCCGTTCAGTTGTTTGTAAAAACCTTATTGGAGCAAACTGAAGTATGTTTTGATACCGAAACCACAAGCATTGATGCTAATTTAGCCGAATTGGTGGGCATGGCATTTTCGTACACAAAAGGGTCGGCGTATTATATTCCGTTTCCGGACAATCAAACTGAAGCTCAGGAATTGGTCGAAGTATTACGTCCGTTTTTAGAAAATGAACACATTGTAAAAATCGGACAAAACCTAAAATACGATATAAAGGTCTTAAAAAATTATGCTGTCGAAGTAAAAGGAACGCTGTTTGATACCATGATTGCCCATTATCTGATCAATCCGGATATGCGTCATAATATGGATGTTTTGGCAGAAACTTATTTACAGTATCAGCCCAAACCTATTGAGGATTTAATTGGTAAGAAAGGCAAGGGACAAAAATCGATGCGAGAGGTACCGGTTGAAGAGGTAAAAGAATACGCCGGAGAAGATGCCGATATTACGTATCAATTGAAAGAAGTATTTGCACCACGCTTAGAACAAACCAAAACCCGCGAATTGTTTGATAATATCGAAAGTCCGTTGGTTTCTGTATTGGCTGATATGGAAGCAGAAGGTATCCGGTTAGATGTGGATTATCTAAAAACACTTTCGCTGGAATTGTCAAAGGAAGCTCAAACATTACAAGCAAAAATATACACAACGGCAGGCGAGGAGTTTAATCTGGCATCGCCAAAACAGCTCGGTATCATTTTGTTTGAAAAGCTAAAAATAGGATCGGGTAAAATCAAAAAAACAAAAACAGGTCAGTATGCCACAGGCGAAGAGGTGTTAAGTGACCTGGCAAAAGACAACGAAGTGGTACGCGATATTTTAGAATGGCGACAAATTGTAAAACTTCAAAACACGTATGTAGATGCCTTGCCAACGCAAATCAATCCGAAAACATGTCGGGTACATACCGATTATATGCAAGCGGTAGCGGCTACAGGACGTTTGAGTTCTAACAATCCCAATTTACAGAATATTCCAATCCGTACAGAACGCGGACAAAAAGTCCGTAAAGCGTTTATTGCGAGAGATGAACATCACGTATTGGTTTCTGCCGATTACTCACAAATTGAACTGCGTATTATTGCAGCATTGAGTGGAGAACCTAATATGATTGAATCCTTTAAAAAGAACGAAGATATTCACCGTTCTACAGCCGCTAAGGTTTTTAATGTAGCACTAGATGAGGTGAACCGTGAACAGCGAAGCAATGCCAAAACAGTAAACTTTGGAATTATTTACGGTGTTTCAGCTTTTGGATTGAGCCAGCAAACAAGCTTAACCCGCTCAGAAAGCAAAGAATTGATTGATACCTATTATGCAACCTACCCTAAATTACGCGATTATATTGATAACCAAATTGCGTTTGCACGAGAATATGGTTATGTACAAACGGTTTCGGGGCGCCGCAGGTATTTAAAAGACATTAATTCGCAAAACGCGGTAGTTAGGGGAGGAGCAGAGCGAAATGCCGTAAACGCTCCTATACAGGGATCGGCTGCCGATATCATTAAAATTGCAATGATCAATATCCATCAACGATTACAAAAAGAAAATTTACAAACCAAAATGTTGTTGCAGGTACATGATGAGTTGGTCTTTGATGTTCCAAAAACAGAACTGGAAATCGTTAAACCAATCATTAAAGAAGAAATGGAAAATGCCTTTCAGTTAGCTGTTCCGTTAGTAGTAGAAATAGGCGAGGGCACTAATTGGTTAGATGCGCATTAATAAAAAAACGCTGTTGAATTTCAACAGCGTTTTTTTTATTTTATTAATAAGCTCTTGCGTCTTTACCTTCAACAAAGTTCATAAACGCTCGGTTTACCACTCTGTTTCCGCCTGCTGTAGGGTAGTTTCCGGTAAAATACCAGTCGCCTAAATTATCAGGGCACGATACATGAAGGTTCTCAACCGTTTGAAACATCACTTTTAAATCGGCTTTTACCGTTTCAGGATGAAGCATTTCTGATATTTTATTAGAAATTTCCTCATCGGTAAACGGTGCGTAGATTTCTTTTACATAATTAATTACTTCTTCATCGGGCAAATGCTCCTGCGCTTTACATTTTGCATAAACTTCATCAATGATATGATACATATTGCGGTCTTTCAGCAATTCTAAAGTCGCATTAAAAGCAATTAATGTTTCCATTTTTGCCATATCAATTCCATAACAGTCCGGGTAACGGATTTGTGGTGCCGATGAAACTACGATGATTTTCTTTGGATTCAAACGATCCAGCATCTTAACGATTGATTTTTTCAACGTTGTTCCGCGAACAATACTATCATCAATTACCACCAAAGTATCCGTAGGTTTTACAACACCATATGTAACATCGTACACGTGTTCCACCATATCGTCGCGGTTGCTGTCATCGGTAATAAATGTACGAAGCTTCGCATCTTTTATGGTGATTTTTTCTGAACGAATGGTTTTTGAAAGAATTTCCTGTAATTTTTCAGGTGTTAAATGTTCTTTTTCAGCTAAAATTCGCTCTTGTTTTTGTTGATTCAGGATATCCTGAGCCCCTTCAACCATACCAAAATAAGAAACTTCAGCCGTATTGGGAATATATGAAAAAACCGTATTTTCCAAATCGCCTTTTAATTCATCTAAAATTAAAGGCATCATGGTTCTACCTAACATTTTACGTTCCTGGTAGATCGATGCATCGTTTCCGCGCGAAAAGTAAATACGTTCAAACGAACAGGCTTTTCTTTCCAACGGATCTAAGATCTGTTCAAAAGAAACACTTCCGTTCTTTTTAATAATGATTGCCTTGCCGGGATCTAATTCCTTGATTTCTTCAAAAGGAACGTTAAAAGCAGTTTGAATCACCGGGCGTTCTGATGCTACTACAACAATTTCATCGTCTTCATAATAAAATGCCGGACGAATTCCTGCCGGATCACGCAACACAAAAGCATCTCCATGCCCCAGCATACCTGCCATTGCAAAACCACCGTCCCAGTTTTTAGAAGCGCGGCGAAGAATACGTGCTACATCTATACGCTCACCAATTACAGGCGAAGCATCTTTTTTAGATAATCCTTCGGTATCGCGTAAGTTATAGTATAGTTCTTCTACTTCGTCGTCTAAAAAATGACCTATTTTTTCCATTACCGTTACGGTATCAGCCATTTCTTTAGGGTGCTGTCCTAAACGAACCAAATCATCAAACAAAACCTTTACGTTGGTTAGGTTAAAGTTTCCGGCTACAATAAGGTTGCGGTGCATCCAGTTGTTCTGACGTAAAAACGGATGTACGCTTTCTATGTTGTTCTTGCCAAAAGTACCGTAACGAACGTGTCCCAGATATACTTCGCCCAAATAAGGGATTTCTTTTTTCTGTGCATCGATATCGTTTGCCAATTCCGGACGATCTTCTAATTCCTCATTAATTCTTCCGTTTATCTGCGAAAAAATATCCTGAATGGGTGAGGTTTTGTTGGATCTTACACGGCTTATGTACCGTTCGCCAGGTTCCATATCCAGTTTAATGCTTGCCAATCCGGCACCGTCTTGTCCGCGGTTGTGCTGTTTTTCTAATAGCAGATACATTTTTTGAATGGCGTAAAAGCTTGTTCCGTATTTTTCTTTATAAAAAGACAACGGTTTTTTTAATCTTAAAAGTGCAATGCCGCATTCGTGTTTTATAGCGTCGCTCATAGTTGTTGTGTGTTGTTGTTTAGCCAAAAAAAGCCCGTAATAAGGGCTTTGGTTTTTATTGTGTTAGTTCTATATCGAACTGGGTTAACATTTTAAATTGCTGTAAACGTGTGTTTACTTCTTCTTTTTCTAATTGTTCCATACGTTGTGGTCCGAATTTTTCAACACAGAACGATGCCAGATTGGAACCGTGTATAATGGCGTTTTTCATGTTGTTGAACGAAACATTGCCTTGCTGTGCCATATAACCTGAGAAACCACCCGCAAAGGTATCGCCGGCACCGGTTGGATCAAACACTTCTTTCAATGGTAATGCCGGAGCAAAAAACACCTGATTGTCGTTAAAAAGCAATGCACCGTGTTCACCTTTTTTAATAACTACATATTTTGGTCCCATGGTATGAATAATTTCAGCAGCTTTTACCAACGAATATTCGCCTGAAAGCTGACGGGCTTCTTCATCGTTCACTGTTAGAACATCTATACGTTTTAAAACTTGTTTTAGTTCTTCTAAAGCACAGTCCATCCAGAAGTTCATGGTGTCTAAAACCACTAATTTGGGTTGGGCGGTTAATTGATCTAAAACACTGATTTGAATGTTTGGATGCAGATTTCCCAACATAATCACTTCGGCATCTTTAAAATTCTGCGGAACAACCGGATTAAAATCTGCCAGAACATTTAATTGTGTATCTAAGGTATCTCGTGAATTTAAATCGTTGTGGTACAATCCGCTCCAAAAAAACGTTTTCCCGCCTTTTACGATTTCGATACCCGAAATATCAATGTTTTTGCTTGATAACAAATCTAAATATTCTTGTGGGAAATCATCTCCAACTACAGAAACAATTGCAGAATCTACATTGTTAAAGTGTGCAGCCGATAGCCCAATGTAAGTTGCGGCACCACCTAGAATTTTGTCGGTTTTGCCAAAAGGGGTTTCAATTGCATCAAAAGCAACTGTTCCTACAATCAATAACTTACTCATATAGTTGTTTGTAAATGGAGATGCAAAGATAATACGAAACCAACTAATACGCAAACACGTTTGTTATTCATTAACATAGATTAATTTTCATTTTCTTCGTACCCCTCGTCTATTAAAAGTTTGCTTTGTTTTGATGCTTCAACTGCCAAGAAATCGCATCTTTCGTTCATTGGGTGGTTGTTATGTCCTTTGATCCACTGAAATTTTACTTGATGTTTGCGGTAGATCTTTAAAAATCTGATCCATAAATCGGGATTTTTTTTACCAGAAAATCCTTTCTTTTCCCAGCCAAAAACCCAGCCTTTTGTAACCGAATCTACTACATATTTAGAATCTGAAACGACCAAAACCTTTAAATTGTCTTTTGTTAAAGCTTCTAAACCAACAATTACTGCCAGTAATTCCATTCGGTTATTGGTTGTTTTTTTATAACCTTGCGACAATTCTTTGAAATGATTGGTATTGTTTAAATGCAAAATTACACCATAGCCACCCGGACCAGGATTTCCGCGTGATGAACCATCGGTATATAAAAGGATTTCTGGTTGCATATTGTTTTAATTTCGACAAAAATACGATTCTATTTTGGCTTTTTTTTTGATAGGTTTGATAAAAATTTCTTTATGAAAATACTAATTCCGCTTTTATTTATTTTTGTATTTACGAAAAGTAACGCGCAATACTTACAGAACGATACCATTTATTTTGATATTCCAAACGATACCATTGCGCGACTTTGGGATAGTAAAGACTACAACCACACAGATATTGATCTAAAAAACAAAGCAATCATTAACGATTATTACGTTTTTGAAAACGATATTATTTTTGCAGTTGATGATTCGCTTTCGTTTGAAATTGGCAGTTACGACAAAAATAATCTGTATCTAAAAAAACAGTACAAATTTTCAAAGCCATTATTTAATAGATTGGAAATAACCGAAGTTGGTACTAAAAAATCGGCTAAAGTGCGTACTAAAGCCGATTATATTATTTTTGAAGATCCACACAATATTTTAACCGATATTATTAAACTTTGGTTGAGTGAAAAGTGCATTCGTCGTTTACTAAACCGTGAAGAAGCAGAGGGTTTTATTAGCGAAATACTTATAGGTGTGGGGTCATCTCTTTAATCGTTCAATAATTTTTCAATTACTTTCGGGAAATGTTCATATTCTAATTGATGTACTTTTTGGGCAACATCATCCGGTGTGTCATTTTCAGCTACTGAAGTTTTTGCCTGAAAAATAACAGCTCCCTCATCATATAATTCGCTAACGTAATGAATACTGATGCCTGTTTCTGTTTCATTATTGGCAACCACCGCTTCGTGAACAAAACTGCCGTACATTCCTTTTCCTCCATATTTTGGCAGCAACGCAGGGTGAATGTTGATGATTTTGTTAGGAAACTGTTGAACAATATCGGCAGGAAATAACAATAAATACCCCGCCAACACAATTAAATCAGGATTTAATTCGAGTAATCTTTTTTCTAACACCCCTTCGTCATTTTGTTTTTTAGTGATGATTTCTGCAGTAACACCAAGTTTTTTTGCACGCTCTAAAACAAAAGCGTCTTTTTTATTCGTAATAATATGAAATTGATGTAAAATATTTTTTTTTCTAAAATATCCAATAATATTTTCGGCGTTGCTGCCCGATCCTGACGCTAGTAAAACAATGTTTTTCATATAATTACAAGAAAATTTATTTGAATTTTGATTTTGAATTCGTAATTTAACCACCACAAAAGTCGAAAAAAATATTCATTTAAAGATTATTTTTTTAACTTCGCAGTTACAAAAACAATTAAATGTGTGGTAATAAGCGAAAGTTTTATATTTTTGCCACATCAATTAAACTTAAAAAATAGAAAAGATTATGTCAGACATTGCATCAAGAGTAAAAGCAATTATCGTTGACAAATTAGGAGTTGACGAAAACGAAGTTGTAACAGAAGCAAGCTTCACAAATGATTTAGGAGCTGATTCATTAGACACTGTTGAGCTTATTATGGAGTTTGAGAAAGAATTTGATATTCAAATTCCAGACGATCAGGCTGAAAACATTGCTACTGTTGGTCAAGCTATCTCTTACATCGAAGAGGCTAAAAAATAATAACTAATAAGCCTGCGTAACAATAATGTTACGCGGGTGTTATTATTTCCTTTTTTAAGTTAAGATTAAAATTTTAGATTTAAAATCTATAAAATATAGCAACCCAATGTTTCGTTTTTTCTTGAAACTTGGGTTTTACTATTTTAATTAAAATATACTTATATGAATTTAAAGCGAGTTGTTGTTACTGGTTTAGGTGCCCTGACTCCTATTGGAAATAACGTTGCTGAATATTGGAACGGACTTATTAACGGAGTAAGCGGCGCTGCGCCAATTACCCATTTTGATGCTTCTAACTTTAAAACACAGTTTGCCTGTGAGGTAAAGAACTTTAATGTCGAGGATTTTATCGATAGAAAAGAGGCAAGAAAAATGGACAGATATACCCAATACGCTATGGTTACTGCAACCGAAGCAATGGAAGATGCTAAATTTGATCTGGAAAAAATCAATTTAGATAGAGCCGGTGTTATCTGGGGTTCCGGAATAGGTGGTTTACAAACTTTTCAGGACGAAGTGACCAGTTTTAACGAAGGAAACGGTACACCAAAATTCAACCCGTTCTTTATTCCTAAAATGATTGCCGATATTGCCGGTGGATTAATTTCTATGAAATTCGGTTTGCGCGGACCCAACTTTACAACGGTTTCTGCCTGTGCATCGTCTACCAATGCAATTATCGATGCTTTTAACTATATTCGTTTAGGTATGGCAGATGTTATTGTAACCGGTGGATCAGAAGCAGCTGTTACCATTGCAGGTATCGGTGGGTTTAACGCCATGCACGCCTTATCAACAAGAAACGACGATCCCAAAACAGCTTCCAGACCAATGGACAAAGGGCGTGACGGATTTGTTTTAGGCGAAGGTGCCGGTGCATTAGTATTAGAAGAGTACGAACACGCTGTAGCTCGTGGAGCAAAGATCTATTGTGAAATTGGCGGTGGCGGTATGTCTGCAGACGCACACCACATTACAGCCCCACATCCTGAAGGCTTAGGTGCTAAAAACGTAATGTTAAACTGCTTAAAAGATGCCGGATTGAAACCAACCGATGTAGATGGCGTAAATATGCACGGAACATCAACACCATTGGGAGATATTGCAGAGTCTAAAGCCATTTTAGAAGTTTTTGGAGAACACGCTTATACAATGAACCTAAACTCAACAAAGTCTATGACTGGACATTTATTAGGTGCAACAGGTGCTATTGAGGCAATTTCTTGTATTTTAGCAATTGAACACGGTGTGATTCCGCCAACAATTAACCATTTTACCGATGATGAAAATATCGATCCAAAATTAAACTTCACTTTTAATACGGCTCAAAAACGAGATGTGAATGTTTTAATGAGTAACACGTTTGGTTTTGGAGGACACAACGCTTGTGTTTTAGTAAAAAAACTAGAGAAGTAATAAGCAGTATGAGCTGGCTAAAAAAAATATTCATAAAAAAATCCCCTATTAAAAATAGTGGGATTTTTTGTTCTGAAATTTCAAGAATTATTGGATATAAGCCAAATAACACCCTTCTTTTTGAGTCGGCATTTACACACCGGTCGTTAAATAAAACCATAAACGGCGAAGTGGTAAATTATGAACGTTTAGAATTTTTAGGCGATGCCATTTTGGGTTCGGTCATTGCAGCCTTTCTATATAAAAATGCCCCGATGGGAGATGAAGGGTATTTAACCCAAATGCGTTCAAAAATTGTAAACAGAGCTTATTTAAACAGCATTGGAAAAAAATTGCAACTCATAAAATTCATCCGCTCAAAAACTAAAATTTCTAACTTTGGCGAGAATATTTACGGCAATTTGTTAGAAGCTTTAATTGGTGCCATTTACATTGATGCCGGATTTACAACTTGTGAAAAATTTATCTACCAAAATATCCTGATTGATTTTAAGGATTTAGAATATCTGGAAAATAAAATATCAAGCTACAAGAGTTTGTTTATAGAATACTGCCAGAAACACAAATGCGATTTCAAATTTGAAAACTGTGACGACAACGGAAAAGATCCTGTAAAACATTTTTGTGTAAAACTTCACTTTAACCACGCTGTGATTTCGCGCGCACGTGCAACCAGCAAAAAAAAGGCAGAAGAAAAAGCGGCACAACGTGCCTATTTCGTTCTGCAAAATCAAATAGAACATCATTAAAAAATGATTAAATATTTGGTTTAACTTACTATATCTGTTTATATTTCGTATTTTTGTTAAAATGACACTACAGAGAAAAAATACAAACGAAATAATCTATAAATTAGATGATATGAGCGACTGCAATGAGGATATTGTCTTGGTTGCCATAAAATCAAACATGCCCGATTATAAAATGGCGTATTGCTTAAACAGGTATTTGGGTGTTCATTTTCATAAAGTAAGTCCGGAAATTTCGCTGACAGATAACGGAACGGCTTTTTTTAGAAGTTTTAAATACGAAGACCAAAAAAATCATTTAACATGGCGGTTGTTTGAAAACAAATCAAATTTTTCTGAAAATAATGAAGATGTCAATCATTCGTTGTTTCATACAGATGACGAAGTGTTTAATGCAACAAATTATCTGATTCCGGAATGGAAAAACATTGATTTTTTTATGTTGATCGAAAATGCCGACTTGTTATTTAATACCGATGAATTATTGGAAAAGCTTCAAAATATAAAGAACATATCTACGCAGTTTATTGTTGATATGGATTCTTTAAGTATAAAATCACAAAAAAATTTAATTTTTTAATATGTTACCAAGAAAGAAAACAAAAATAGTTGCGACCTTAGGTCCGGCTTGCAGCACCAAAGAGATAATTAAACAAATGATTGAGAGCGGTGTGAATGTTTTTAGGATCAATTTTTCGCATGCAGATTATTTTGATATCGAAGATAAAGTAAAGATCATTCGTGAATTAAATGATGAATTTAATTATAACACATCGATATTAGCCGATTTACAAGGTCCCAAATTGCGCGTAGGCGTAATGAAAAATGAAGTGGTTCTTAAAAAAGGGGATATCATTACCTTTTCTACCAAAGAAGAATTTTTAGGAACAGCCGAAAAGGTTTACATGACTTACAAAAGCTTTCCGCAAGATGTAAATCCGGGAGAAACCATTTTATTAGACGATGGAAAACTTATTTTTACCGTGCTTGACACAGATGGTGAACACGAAGTAAGAGCCATGGTGGTTCAGGGAGGTCCTTTAAAATCAAAAAAAGGAGTTAACTTACCAAACACCAAAGTGTCGCTACCGGCATTGACTGAAAAAGATATTAAGGACGCCATTTTTGCCGTTAAATTAAGCGTTGACTGGATTGCTTTGTCTTTTGTGAGAACACCTGAAGATTTAGAAGATTTACGTTTGTTAATCGAAGAACATGGCGACCACAAAATTCCTATTATTGCGAAAATCGAAAAACCGGAAGCAGTTGCAAACATCAACAAAATTGTTTCGCATTGCGACGGATTAATGGTTGCCCGTGGTGATTTGGGTGTTGAAATTCCTGCACAAGAAGTTCCGTTAATTCAAAAACAATTGGTGCACAAAGCAAAATACGCGCGTATTCCGGTTATTATTGCCACGCAAATGATGGAAACCATGATTACCAGCCTAACGCCAACCCGTGCCGAAGTAAACGACGTGGCAAACTCGGTCATGGACGGCGCCGATGCAGTGATGTTATCTGGCGAAACATCGGTAGGTAATTATCCGGTTCAGGTAATCGAAAAAATGACGCAAATCATTAACAGCGTTGAAAATTCTGATTTAATTAAATTGCCTGTTAACGATCCCAAGATCAGAACCAAACGTTTTATTACCAAATCAATCTGTTACCACGCGGCTATTATGGCGAATGATATCGAAGCAAAAGTTATCAATACGCTCACCAATTCGGGTTATACCGCTTTCCAGATTTCAGCCTGGAGACCTAATGCGCATATTTTAGCATATACATCGAATAAACACATGTTAACGCAGTTGAGTTTGCTTTGGGGCGTTACCGCTTTTTGGTATGACAAATACGAAAGTACCGATGTTACCATTGAAGACATTAACCTGATCGCTAAAGAAAACAATTATGTACAACCGGGCGATTACACCATTAATTTAGCTTCGATGCCTTTGATCGAAAAAGGTATGGTAAATACCATTCGGGTATCGGAGATTGAATAGAGAAAAATAATTTAATAAAAAAGACCATTCTTAAAGCGGAATGGTTTTTTTATGCAAAAGGAGACTGTAGCCTCTTGGTTGGGGGGCTTTTGTTTTTTCAAAACAAAAAGCGATGGCGGAAAGCCCGACCGTTCCGATAACTATAAGAGGTTACTCCAAATTATAAAAAAAAGAAAAGCCCCGATTTATTCGGGGCTTTTCTTTTGTATAAAAAGAATAAATTATTTTTTCTTTTTTGCTCCGCCTTTTTCTGCTTTTGCAGCTTCCTGAGCAGCTTTCATAGCAGCACGAGAGATACGTACTTGAGCAACCACGGTGTTGTCTGGGTGCAACAATTTAAAGTTGTTTGTTGGCAATTTAGTAACGTATAATTTGTTACCCATTTCTAAATCGGTAATGTCAGCCTCTACGAAATCAGGTAAGTTAGCCGGTAAAGCACGTACTTTTAATTTACGTTGGTTTAGACGTAACACACCACCTGCCATAACACCTTTAGAGTTACCTACAACTTTTACAGGTACTTCCATCGTAATTTCTTTATCAGCTTGTAATTGATAGAAATCGATGTGTAAAATTTTGTCAGATACCGGATCAAATTGGATATCTTGTAAAATACAGTCGATTGTTTTACCACCTAAATCAACAGCAACTGTGTGTACGTTTGGAGTGTACACTAAGCTTTTAAATGCTTTTTCCTCAGCTGTAAAATGTACTGGTTGTTCTCCTCCGTAAACTACGCAAGGAACCAATCCAGCATTACGTGCGGCTTTAGTGGCTACTTTGCCCACGCTTTCTCTTTCTTGTCCTTTAATTGAAATTGATTTCATTTTAAATATATAAAAATTAATAAAAAATTACATGATAAATTTATCGCTGATCGATGTGTTGTTCTGAACCATGTGCATTACATCTGCAAATAATTCTGAACAGCTTAACACACGGATTTTACTGCTTTGTTTTTTTAACGGAATAGAATCGGTAACGATTAATTCTGTCAATGATGAATTTTCGATTTTCTCGTATGCTCCACCAGATAAAATAGGATGCGTACAAATCGCACGAACGCTTAATGCACCGCGTTCCATCATAACATCGGCAGCTTTTGCCAATGTTCCTCCGGTATCGATCATGTCATCTACTAAAATAACGTTTCTGCCCTGTACATCTCCAATTAATTCCATAGTGTCGATTACGTTGGCTTTTTTGCGTTGTTTGTAACAAACCACTACTTCTGAATGCAGATATTTTGCATACGCATACGCCCGTTTTGAACCACCCATATCAGGTGATGCAATGGTTAGATTTTCTAACCCTAATGATTCAACGTACGGTAAAAAGATAGTCGATGCATATAAATGATCAACCGGTTTTTCAAAGAATCCTTGAATTTGGTCTGCATGTAAATCCATAGTCATTACACGGGTTGCACCGGCAGTTTCCAACATTTTAGCGACTAATTTTGCACCTATCGGTACACGCGGTTTGTCTTTACGGTCTTGACGTGCCCACCCAAAATAAGGTATTACCGCAGTAATGTGACGTGCAGATGCGCGTTTGGCAGCATCACACATTAACAATAATTCCATTAAATTATCGGCACTCGGAAAAGTAGAGCAGATTAAAAATACCCGCAATCCACGGATAGATTCTTCAAAAGAAGGTTGAAATTCTCCATCGCTATAATGTGCAAAGGTAACTTTACCCAGTTCCACGCCATAGTGTTTAGCGATCTTCTCTGCTAATTCTTTACTTTGCGAACATGCAAATACTTTTGCTTCAGGTTCAAAGTAACTCATTGTTGCTTAATTTAATAGTTATTATTGTTTGTTGTATTGTGGGTGCAAATTTAAAAATAATTTTAAAGCTATTGCATTTTTTTTCAAATTTTATTTGTTTTAAAAGATTTTGTATTTACATTTGCACTCACAATTTCAAGCAAAAAGCCTGAGTGGCGGAATTGGTAGACGCGCACGACTCAAACTCGTGTTCTTCGGAGTGTGGGTTCGATTCCCACCTCAGGTACATAAAACACCTTGTAACTTATTGATTACAAGGTGTTTTTATTTTTGCTCTTTAGGCTATAAATATAAATTATTGTTTTATCTTTGCCCCGTCTCAAAGGGGTGCCTTTCGGCTGAGATCATACCCGTAGAACCTGGGCAGGTAATGCTGCCAAGGGAAATGAACAAATTACTTTATGAGTATATACATAAATAGTTGTTCATAGCGAAAATATTTTTATTAATCACAACAAAATAATGACCCCTTTTATTTGTAAATATATTTTACGAATGAAATTCAATTTTTTGTTAACCGGACTCTGCTTGTCTTCGTTGTCTATACAGGCACAAATTGCTAATGAAGTACAAAAGGATACAATTACATCAGAGGTTTTAGACGAGGTTTTGGTTCAAGCTGTTCGGGCGAACAGTAAAACACCTGTTGCATTTAGCAATCTCAACAAAAAAGAACTGGCAAAACGCAATCTTGGTCAGGATATTCCTGTTTTAATGAACTTTATGCCGTCGGTTGTAACTACCACCGATGCAGGAAACGGTGTGGGATATACCGGAATTCGAGTGCGTGGGAGCGATGGAACACGCGTAAATGTAACCATCAACGGTATTCCGTATAATGATGCTGAATCACACGGAAGTTTCTGGGTCAATATGCCCGATTTTGTCTCAAGTGTTGAAAACCTGCAATTGCAACGCGGTGTGGGTACATCAACCAATGGTTCCGGTGCTTTTGGAGCGAGTTTAAATTTATTGACCGATGCTTATTCTTACGATGCGAACGGAGAAATATCTAATTCGTTCGGAAGTTTCAATACCCGTAAGCACACCGTGAAATTTTCTACCGGATTGGTCAATAACACTTTTGAATTAACCGGAAGATTATCCAATCTGTATTCAGACGGCTACATTGATCGTGCTTCCTCCAAATTAAATTCTTATTTTTTACAGGGGACTTTTGTGAACGAAGGAACGTTGTTAAAAGCTTTGGTCTTTGGTGGGAACGAAAAAACATATCAGGCATGGAACGGTCTCGAAGATGAAAATCTGTTAAAAACCAATAGAACTTACAATCCTTCAGGAGCTTATATTGACGATAACGGCAATTTGCAATTTTATAACAACGAAACCGACAACTATAAACAAGATCACTATCAGCTGCATTGGAATGAAAAGTGGAATGAGTATTGGAATACCAATATTGCGGTGCATTACACCAAAGGTTTCGGATATTATGAAAACTATAAGACAGGCGAAGATTTGACAGATTACAATATTACACCGGTTGAAGTAAATGGAGAAACACAGGACAAATCGGACATGATCCGCAGAAAATATTTAGACAACCAGTTTTACGGAATTACTTTTTCGGCACAATACATTAAAAATAATTTAGAATTATTGTTCGGTGGTGCTGCAAACACGTACGATGGCGATCACTTTGGCGAGGTATTATGGATAAGATCACAGCCTCAAAGTACATTTCCACAGGAATATTACCGTGACAATTCTACTAAAAATGACATAAACGGTTATGCAAAAGCAACCTATACGTTTAATGACCAATGGATTTTCTATGGCGATCTTCAATTGCGAAACGTATCTTACAAAGCCAATGGCAACGATACAGGCTTGGTAACCGATACGTTTAATTTCTTTAATCCGAAAGCGGGATTAACATATAAAATCAACCCGAACAATCAGACTTATTTCTCGTATGCCCGTGCACATCGTGAACCCAACCGAACCGATTACGAAAACGGTAACCCAAAACCTGAAAAGTTAAACGATTTTGAAATAGGGTGGCGTTACGCGTCAGAAAAATTGTCATTAAACGTAAACGGATATTATATGTTGTACAAAGACCAGTTGGTTTTAACAGGCGCATTGAACGATGTTGGGGCAGCTATTCGGGAAAATAGCGGAGATAGCTATCGTTTAGGTTTGGAAATCGATGGAACGTGGCAATTTGCAAAAAAATGGCAAATTAATCCAAGTGTTACGTTAAGCTCTAATAAAAATAGTGATTACAAGGCACAAATTAACGGAGAGATGGTTAATTTAGGAGATACCAATATTTCGTTTTCGCCTAATATAATCGTAGGGAATGCTTTGACTTTCAATCCGGTTAATCAGTTAAATATTTCATGGTTAACCAAATTTGTTGGCGAACAATACATGGGGAATACCGATTCTGATGCTTCAAAATTAGATTCGTATTTTACAAACGACATCAGTATCAACTATGAAATCCCATTGACCAAATGGTTTAAAAGTATTACGTTCAACGTGCTGGCTAACAATATCTTTAACGTGAAATACATATCTAACGGATTTTATTACACCTATGATGATGATTATTCTGTACCGGGAACCATTATAACCAAAGATGGAGCTGGTTATTATCCGCAAGCACAGTTTAATATTTTGGGCGGAGTTTCGCTGAAGTTTTAAATTTTGATTTATGCTATTTTATAAACCCCGACGAGTTTTAAAATTCGTTAGGGTTTCTGTTTGTAGAAATTCAATTATAAATCGTAATCATATTGCCGCTTTGGCTTACGCGATATTCTTTTAACGGATATTGTGCATCGGTAGTCGCCAGCCCTAAATACAGATTGTAAACCAATGCGTCAGAACAATTACATTTTGCTTCAATCCCTTCTAATGTTAATTTAGAACAAGAGCTGATTCCGTGATTGGCACAAGTAGCTTCAAAAGCCCTGATACCCGTTCCGGTGTTTATTACTAAAATTCCGTTTATTCCGTACCCGCCAATATAAATGGCGTTTCCCGGATAATTTAAGGTGTTGTAAGTAGGTAATGATGTATTAATAGGAACGTTTACCGCCATTTCAGGCAAATAAGGGTTTTGGTTGTTCCAATCGTCTTTAGAACAAGAAATTAAAACAACTGCGCTACATATAATCAGGGTGATAAACTTTTTCATTATAAAACATTTGGAAAACAAATTTAATTAATTAACTTTGACTAAATAATCAAAGCGAAAAATATTAACAAATAAACGCATAAGAACAAAATCCCGTTTGTATGGGATTTTTTCTGTTTTATAAATTGAATTGAAAATGAGTAACGTATCATATTACACGGCAGAGGGATTAAAAAAGTTAAGAGACGAAATTGAATTTCTAAAAAGCGTTGAACGTCCAAAGGCGTCGCAGGCAATTGCAGATGCACGTGATAAAGGCGATTTATCTGAAAATGCAGAATACGATGCAGCCAAAGAGGCACAAGGTTTGTTAGAATTGAAAATTGCTAAAATGGAAGAAGTTTTGGCAAATGCCCGTTTAATTGATGAGTCGCAGTTGGATACATCAAAAGTATTGGTGCTTTCTACGGTTCGCATTAAAAATAAGGTAAACGGAATGGAATTGACCTATAAATTGGTTGCAGAAAGTGAAGCGGATTTAAAATCGGGAAAAATCTCGGTTACATCTCCTATTGGGAAAGGTTTGTTGGGTAAATCTGTAGGTGAGATTGCAGAAATCAGCGTACCAAACGGAACATTAAAATTTGAAATTTTAGAAATCAGCAGAGACTAAACTTTACGTTATGAGTATTTTCACTAAAATTATCAGCGGAGAAATTCCATCGTACAAAATAGCAGAAAACGATGAGTTCATTGCCTTTTTAGATATCAATCCCAATACAAAAGGACACACGCTGTGTGTACCTAAAAAAGAAGTAGATAAAATCTTTGATTTGGATAAAGATTTATACAATAGATTGATGGATTTTTCTTATGATGTTGCCAAAGCCATTGAAAAGGCCATTCCGTGCAAACGCATAGGGATGTCGGTTGTGGGTTTAGAAGTGCCACACGTACACGTACACCTGATTCCGTTACACGACATGGATGATATCAGATTTCAGAGAAAAACATCATTAACACCACAAGAATTTGAGGCAACTGCAAAACAAATCGCAGCTAATTTATAAAAACAAATCCCGCTCTAAGCGGGATTTGTTTTTATAAATTATTCTTTAAAGTGTGACTTATTTAAAAAAACGTGTCTTATTATATAAACGGTCTAAACGTTTTTTAAAATTAAAAAATTGGATTAGAAAAAGAAAGAAATTATTGGGCAAGAAAAAGCTGTTGGCAAACCAACAGCTTTTTTGTTTTTGCTATTTATGTAATAAGATATTTATTTAATTAGATTAGAGCTTTATTAGAAAAACTATAATATGTAAAAAGACCGTTCATTTCGAACGGTCTTTAGGTTATAAGAATTAGTGAAATTACTTTCTAACAATTTTAATAAACTGGCTGCTGTCTTTAGTTTTTACATTCAGCATATAAGTACCTGAACTTAATTTACCAAAATCCAACTGCACTGTTTCACTTTCAAACTCACGGGTCATTACCAAACGTCCGTTTAAATCAAATACCTCTACTTTAGTAATTACTTCGTTGTAATTGATCGTCAATAAATCGCTTGTAGGGTTTGGATAGTATTTT
>Ga0164243_10000589_pt1 | contig 65337 bp, 64 predicted proteins | sample OricompcompostOP_FD_108781 | JGI IMG/M metagenome (GOLD analysis project Ga0164243, IMG submission 108781) | Organic Plus compost microbial communities from Emeryville, California, USA - Original compost - Organic plus compost (OP) | ecosystem: Engineered > Solid waste > Mixed feedstock >... | reverse complement strand
GAGCTGGCGAAGGGCGACGTGCTCGCGTTCCTCGACGACGACGCCGTGCCCGAACCCGACTGGCTCGAACAGCTGCTGGCCGGGTACCGCGATCCGGGTGTGCTCGCGGTCGGCGGCTCCGCGCGGCCGGTGTGGCCCGGCGGCGCCCGGTCGCCGTTGCTGCCCGCTCGTGGCGAGGGCACCGGGGAACTGGACTGGGTTGTCGGCTGCACCTACACCGGACAGCCGGAGTCGGAGACGCCGGTGCGCAACCTGATGGGCTGCAACATGTCCTTCCGGCGCGAGGCGTTCCACCTCGCCGGGCTGTTCACCGAGAACCTCGGCCGCGTCGGGCGCACCCCGCTGGGCTGCGAGGAGACCGAACTGTGCATCCGGCTCGGCCAGGCCTCGCCGGGTTCGGTGATCCTGTTCCGGCCCGCCGCCGTCGTCCGGCACCGGGTCACGCCGGACCGGCTCACGTGGGGCTACCTGCGCCGCCGCGGCTGGGGCGAGGGACTGTCCAAGGCGCTGGTGTCGCGGTCGGTGGGCGCCGGTGCGGCGCTGTCGACCGAACGCGACTACCTGCGCAAGGTGATCCCCGCGGCCGCGCTGCGTGAGTTTTCCCGGCTGCTGCGCGGAAAAGGCACGACCGGCCTGATCGCGTTGTGCACCGTCGTGTTCGCCACCGCGCTCGGCTACCTGCGCGGCAGGCTGGCCGGGCCGCGGCTGCGGATCAGCTCGGCCACCCCGAAGCTCGTGCACGGCCCGATCCACGTCGCCACCGTTGACGTCCGCAACCTGCCGCTGGAACTGCCGGTGCCGGCTCGCACCGTCGGCCGCTACCGCGCCGCGCAGGTGCTGGTGCGCGACGGCGACCGCACGCTGGACGTGGTGCTGCTGCCCGTCCGGCGCGGCGTGGTGCGCCTCGACATGATCACCGCTGGTGCGCCGGCACCTGGACGCGAGTTCGAGCGGCCGCTGATCACCGTCGTCATGCCCACCGCGCACCGCAAGGCCCAGGCGCTGCGGAGCGTGCGCGCCGCGCTGGACGCCGGGTACCCGCGCCTGGAGATCATCGTCGTCGACAACTTCCCGCCGGGACCGGACGGGGACGCCTGGCTGCGCGCGGAGGTCGAGAAGCTCGGTGCGCGTTACGTGGTGGAGCCCCGCAAGGGCGTGAGCCTGGCACGCAACACCGGAGCGCAGGCGGGTACTGGCGTCTTCATCGCCTTCCTCGACGAGAACATCAGTGTCGAACCGGGCTGGTTCGACGCGGTCGCCGAGGAACTCGTCACCGATCCCGATGTCGGCTGCGTGACCGCGCTCGTGCTGCCGGCGAGCCTGGAGACCGACGCCGAGGTGCTCTACGAACGGCTCAAGGGGTACAGCCACACCGTCCGCCGCCAGCGACTCGACCGCGAGACCGCGCGCGAGGACCCGCTGTACCCGCTTTCGCTCGCGCGCTACGGCCCCGGCAGCTGCACCACCTGGCGGCGCACGACGTTCGAGCGGCTCGGCGGGTTCGAACCGCTGCTGGGCGCGGGCAGCCCGGCGATGGCGGGGGAGGACCTCGACCTGTTCGTCCGGCTGGCCCGGATGGACGGCACCGTGGTGTACACCCCGCACGCCGTCGCCCGGCACACCCACCGCGCCGACTGGCTCGAACTGCGCGAGCAGATGCGCGGTTACGGCGTCGGCCTGTCGGCGATGCTGCTGCTTTCCGTGCTGCGGCGGCCTTCCACCGTGTTCTCGATCCTGCGGCGGCTGCCGCGTGGCATCGTCCGGCTCGCCGCGCGCGGCCCGGAACTGCCGCTGTCCGACCGCGCCGCGCGCTCGCGGCTGCGTCAGCTGCGCCGCGACGAACGCGCCGGAATGCTCAGCGGCCCGGCGGCGCTCGCGGTGGCGCGCAGACGCCACCGGTCCGGGCATCAGTAACCAGCAGGCGAGCGAGAAAGGGGCGGCGGTGGCCGAGCAACTGCGGATCCGGCGGATCACCGCGTACTGCCTGCTCGCCGTCTGCGCCCTCACCGTGCTGATGATCATGCTCAACCTGGACACGCCGGTCCGGGTGCTGCTGGTGCTCGTGCTGTACACGACCGCGCCCGGCTGGGCGCTGATCTCCTACGTCAACGTGCGGCACGTGTCGGTCACCTGGATCAGCGCGGTCGGGTTGTCGATCTCGATCGGCATCGTGCTGGCGCAGATCATGGTGCTGACCCACGCCTGGCATCCGGAGTCCGCCGTCGTCGGCACCGCGATCGCCACCGCCGCGCTGCTCGCGCACCACGTCGTCCGCAGCAGGCCCCCGCACGAGGCCGCCCGGTGACCGGTACTGCGAGCCCCGCCGCCCGGGAAGGCGCGGGGCGCGGGATGTTCGCCGACGGGCTCGCGTTGTCGGCGAGCGCGGCGATCAGCGCGGTCGCGGGCATGGTGGGCTGGATCCTCGCCGCCCGGCTGCTGCCCGCGAGCGACGTGGGGCACGCGTCCGCGTTCGTCTCCGGCATGCTGCTCATCGCCGGGGTCGCCGAACTCGGGCTCGGCCCCGCCGTGCTGCGCTGGCTGCCACGCGCGGGCAGGTTGCTGCCGCGACTGCTCAACCGCACCTACTTCGCCGTGCTGCTGGGCGGAATCGCCGGCGCCGTCGTGTTCGTGCTGGTGCCCTCCGGCGCCGACGTCGCGGCCAAGGCGGCCGGTGGGGTGTGGCTGTTCCTGCCCGCCGCGGTCGCGTGGACGGTGTTCCAGTTCCAGGACTCCGTGCTCACCGGCCTCGGCAGGGCGCGCTGGGTGCCGGTCGAGAACGGCCTGTTCGCGCTGGCGCGGCTGGTCGTGCTCGTCATCCTGGCGCCGGTGGCCGGCGCGCTCGGCGTGCTGCTGTCCTGGATCGTGCCGACGCTGCTGGCCGTGGCCGTGGTGACGGTGCTGGTGTTCCGTGGCGCGCGCGGGGCGGACCGGCCGGGCGAACTGCCGGATCGCCGCGACGTGGTGCGGCTGCTCGCGCCGACCTATCCCGGCACGGTGTGCGTCGTCGTGCTGTACAACCTGATCCCACTGATCATCCTGCACCGGTTCGGCGCCGAGGCCAACGCGGTGTTCTACGTGGTCTGGACCGCGATCAACGCACTCGATCTGGCCGCCTCGGTGTTCGTGAACCCGCTCGTGGTGCGGATGTCCGCCGAACCCGGCCACGCCCGCGAGCTCGTCGTGGGCACCGGGCGCAAGCTCGCGCTCGTGTTCGTGCCGCTGCTCGCGATCGGCGGGCTGCTGGCCGGCGTACTGCTGATGATCTTCGGACCGGAGTACACCGCGGGCGCGGACCTGCTGCGCATCCTGCTGCTCGCGCAACTGCCCCGGCTCGCCGTCCTGCTGGCCATCGGCGTCCACCTCGGACAGGGCCGGGGGATGGGCGTCGCGACACTGCACGGGGTGACCGCCGCGCTCGCCGTCGTCCTCGCGCTGGTGATGCCGTCCGAACTCGCGTTCGGGATCGGCCTGCTGATCGCCGAGTTCGTGCTCGCGATCGTGGTGCTGCTGGATCTGCGCACCCGGCTGCGCGGAGCGCCGGTATGAGTGCGCCCACGCGCTTCCTCGGCCCGTTCGGCTCGAACCGGCCGGTGCGGCGCTATCCGGGTGCCAACCGCCCGGTCAGCTACACGCCGGCCAACAGCCCCACCCGCTACATCCCGGTCGCGGGCGACCTCCCTGGCCCGCAACCACGCCGGGCGACCGACACGCGGCCACCCGGTGGCTCGGGACGGCCCGCGCTGTTCGCCGACCCGTTCTTCGGGCCGGGACTGGCGGGGGCCGCCGTCATCCTGTGGGTGCTCGGGCTGCATCCGGTGCCGCCGTCGGAGATGGACGGGCTCGGTCTGTTCGGCGCGCTGTCCCCGCTGACCCTGATGGCCTACCCGGTGCTGATCGCCGCCGTGGTGGTGGAACTGCTGCGGTACCAGCCGCGCAACTGGCTGATGACGCTGTACACGCTGGCCGGGGTGCTGTTCGTGTACGGGCTGCAGCCGGCGGTGGAACCGGAAGCCCGGATGCCGACTGCATGGCTGCACGCCGGTTTCGCCGAGTACATCGCGAACAACGGCGACATCCTGCGCGGCTACGACGCCCGGTTCTCGTGGGCCGGGTTCTTCTCGTTCATCGCCATGATCACCAAGGCGGCGGGGATCCCGAACGCGGTGCCGCTGCTGAACTGGGCGCCGACCGTACTGGCCGGGCTGATGGTGCTCGGGGTGCGCGCGCTGGCCGTGTCGGCGCTGGGCAACCGGCGTGCGTCCTGGCTCGCGCCGTGGATCTTCCTGGCGGGCAACTGGACCGAACAGGACTACTTCTCGCCGCAGGCCACCGCGATGGTGCTGATGCTCGCGGCCATCACGCTGACCTTCCGGCATCTGGTCCGGCCCCGGCTGACCGAACCCGTGAAGGCACGGATGCGGGTGCGGCTCGCGCCCCGGTCCAGCCCGAAGGCGAGGCTGGTCGCGCAGGGTTCGGTCGTCCTCATCGGACTCGGGCTCGCGCCGACCCACCAGCTCACCCCGTTCGTCCTCGGCGCGTTGCTGATCCTGCTGCTGCTCTTCGGCAGGCTGTGGCCGGCCTGGCTGCCGTTCGTGGTGCTCGGCGCGGCCGTGGTGTGGTTCTCGCTCGGTGCCTCGGACTTCTGGATCGGGCAGCTCATCCCGCTGATCCTGAGCCCGCTCGGCGACGTCGGCGGCTCGGTCGGGCAGGGCATCTTCGACCGGCTCTCCGGCAGTATCGGACACCTCGTGGTGCTGCTGGTGCGGATCGCGGAAAGCGGTTTCGTGGCCGCGGTCGCGGCGATGGGCATCATCTTCATGCGGCGCGACAAGCTGCGCTCGTGGCTGCTGCCCACGCTGTGTGCCGCCCCGTTCGGACTCGCCCTCGCGCAGTCCTACGGCGGCGAGGTGTTCATGCGCTGCTTCCTGTTCGCGCTGCCGTTCTTCTCGCTGGCGGGCGGGATCGCGCTGGAGCGGGCGATCACCGCCGCGCGGCGGCTGCGGTGGCGCAACCGGCCGGGCCGCACGGTCGCCGCCGCCGCGATCCCGCTGGTGGTGCTGACCGCGCTCACCACGATGACCGTGCTGGCGCGCGGCGGCAACGACGCCTACACCACGGTGAGCAAGGGCGACGTCGCCGCCGCCACCTGGGCGGTCCAGCAGGCCCGCCCCGAACAGCGGGTCGACGCGTTGGTCAACGCCGTGCCGCTGTCGTTCACCAGGGTCGGCGAGGTGCAGCAGTCGCAGGCCGAGGTCTACTGCGCCGATCTCGCCGACGTCCGCGCGGCCGTCGCCTGCCTGCAGGAGAAGGGGCCCGACTATCTTGTCGTGACAGAGCCGCAGTTCGCGTACCTGTCGATCCTGCAGGGGACCCCGGCGGGCTACCGCGACGAACTGCTGCGTGGCCTGGAGGCCTCGCTGTACCGGGTCGTCTACGACCAGGACGGTTCGCTGGTGCTCGCACGGGCGAGCGCCGCACTGCGCGATGTCCAGCCCGCGGACGAAGGGACCGGATAGGACCGTGAACTCGGCCGACGTGCTGACGCTGGTCACCGCGCTGCTCGGAGTCGCGTTGCTGGCCGTGCTGATCGTCCGGACGGTGTTCAAGGAACTCGGGGTGGGGCGGCGGTCCACGGATTCGGCGACCGCGCGCACGCGCCGGATCCGGCAGCTCGATCTGGTCGCGGTCGTGCTGGCGGTGCTCACCGCGGGGGGCGCGATCTGGCGGATCGTGGCCGGGCTGACCTCCGGCTGAGTCAGCCGAAGCTGATCGCGAACGGCGCCAGCGCGGGGCTCGAGGCGGCGGAGAGGTTCACCGTGAGGGTCCGGTCGGGGCCGATGAACCGCAGGATGTTCGCGGGCACGTCCCGCTCGATCCGTACCGAGCCCGTGCGCAGCCGCCCGGCCAGCCACGTCCACGCCTCCGTCAGGCTGGTCGGCCGGACCGGGCCCGCGAAGGGATCGGACCACAACGCGGCGTAAGGCAGATCGGCGCTCGCCTGCGGCTGCCACAACAACATCGCCGAGGCACCGGCCTCCGCCGCCCGCGCGACCGCGTCCAGCGTCGCCGCCGCCCGTGCCTGGTCCGTTTCCACGACCGGTTTGGGGTAGAACTCCGACCACCACACGGCAAGCCCGGTCTCCTCGTGCACCCAGCGGGTCACGTCGGCGTAGAGCCCGGTCCCCGCACTCGTGGAGGCGTCCACGGCGGCGAAGTCCGCGCCGTGCTTGTGCTCGTTCCAGTACCGGAACAACCGCAGCACCCGCGGATCGACCCGGCCGGAGTCGTCGGTGGTGAACACGACGTACGGGCCGCCGATCTCCGCGTCCGGCCGCACCCGTTTCACCGCGTCGTAGACCTGGTTGTAGAAGTCGGTGAAACCTTCGGCGTCCCAGGTGTTGTTCTCGGTGTCCCAGAAGCCTTTGAGCTCGTTCCACACCTGGAAGTAGCGCACCTGCGGATAGCGCCGCGCGACCTCGGCGGCGAGCGCGGCGAAATCGCCATAGTGCTCCGGACGCGGCGCGTCGGTGAGCCGGTCCCAGTCCGTGGTGCCCGGCTCGCCGCCCTTCATCCAGTCCGGCGCGCAGCACAACGTGATCACCGGAACGCCGCCGGTGCGGGAGATCAGCTCCATCCGGGCGTCCAAAGTGGACCAGTCGTACGTACCGGGCGCCGGCTCCGGGTTGAGCGCGCCCCAGCCCATGATGTGCTGGTTCTGCAACATCGGTGCGGCGCCGAGGATCCGCTCGCCCTCGGCGCGCTGGTTGGCGGAGACGAGCCCCGGATCCAGGCTGTACTGGGCATGCGTGACGCCCAGCATCATGGTCGTGCCCACGGGTTCCCGTGCGCCGGAGGGCAACCACACCCCGATCACGATGAGTAACGCCGCTACCATCGCGAGGCTGCGCACGCCGGGACGAGAAAGGGGAGGCGGCGATGACGCCCGAAATCGCGGTCTGTGTCCCGGCATACCAGGCGGAACTATACCTGGCGAGCACGCTGCGCAGCGTGCTCGCGCAGAGCTTCCGCGACTTCGAACTCGTCGTGATCGACAACGCCTCCACCGACCGCACCCCCGAAATCCTCCGCGAGTTCCGCCATCCGCGCGTCCGAGTCGTGCGTAACGAGCGAGTGCTGCCGCTGGCGGAGAACTGGAACAAGGCGGTGGCCGAGACCAGGGCGCCGCTGGTGAAGCTCGTGTGCGCGGACGATCTGCTGCACCCGCGGTGCCTGGAACGGCAGTACGCGGTGCTCGCGGGCGATCCGGGGCTCGCGCTGGTCTGCAGCCGCCGCACGATGATCAACGAGGATTCCGAGCCGCTGCGCCGCAACTGCGGGCTGCGCGGGCTGGTCGGCAGGCACACCAGCGAGGAAGTGGTCCGCAAGATCGTCCGGCACGGCGGGAACCCGCTCGGCGAACCGGGCGGCGCGCTCTTCCGGCGCGCGGACTTCGACGCCGTCGGCGGGTTCGACGGGCGGTGGCGGTTCCCGATGGACCTCGAACTGTGGGTGCGGCTGTTGCGGCGCGGCGACTTCTACGGGCTGCGCGAATCGCTGGCCGCGTTCCGGATCTCGCGGGGTTCGCTGTCGGCGGCGCTCAACGACACCGGTTTCGCCGAGCAGCGCTCGCTGACCGGTGAGGTCGCGGCCGCGCCGCATTGGCGGGTGCGGCGCCGGGACCGGCTGGTCGGCGCGGCGAAGGCACCCGGCGCACGGCTGCGGCGGCAGGCGCTTTTCCTTGCCGCGCGGGCGCAGGGCAAGCGCGCGACGGAGGAAGTGAACGGGCGCGAAAACTCACCCGTCCGAGGGATGTAGGTTGACGCCGTGAAGCGCCGGATCATTCTCGTCAGCCTGTGCGTCGTGCTGGCCGCGCTCGCCGTGGTCGCGGTCCGCCTGACAGCCCAGCGATTCAGTGCCTCCGGCGACGACGAGCCGGCGCAGACCAGCGCTCCCGCCGTGCAGCCCGCCGCGGCCCCGGCCGCCGAGGCCGCCGTCCGGTACGGCTGGCGCAAGATCGACGGCGACGAGTTCGGCGGCTCGAAGGTCGACACCGTCAAATGGGACGTCTACAACGGCGACAACTCGGTCAACGAGTCCTGGAGCAGGAAGCAGTGCGCCGTGGCGGACGGCGTGCTGACCATGACCGGGCTCGGCAACGCCGCCGGCACCACCTGCGGCATCTCGTGGAAACAGGACCAGGTGTTCGGGCGCTGGGAGGTACGGGCGCGGATGCCGCAGCCCGCGGACGCCAGCTACGGTCCCGCGTTCCTGTTGTGGGGCGAGAACGACACCAACTTCCCCAACGCGGGCGAGATCGACTTCGCCGAGACGTGGAACGCCAACCGCGACTTCACCGAGAGCTGGCTGCACGGCCCCGGCAACAAGAAGGGGCCGCACTTCAAGAGCGCGCCGGTGGACCTGACACAGTGGCACAACTACGGCGTGGACTGGACCGCGGACAAGATCACGCTGTACCTGGACGGGCAGGTCTGGGGTGTCTACGAGGACAAGAGCTACATCCCGACGACGCCGATGCACCTGGTGCTGCAGTTGACCTACATCAGCAAGCATCCCGGACCGCCGGTGCAGACCTCGCTGCAGGTGGACTGGGCACGCATCTACGCGCCGTGATGATCGCCACACTCTATGCGGGAAATCGTCAAGCGCTCAACTACGTTGGCCGTGAGTGAACCCGTCACGAAAAAGGGAGTAGCCATGACCGCGAGTACCCTCGCCGACGCTCTGCATGTTCCCCAGGATGTCCAGGACCTGCTGTTCCGTGAGGCCCGTACGGCCAACACCTTCAGCGACGAGCCCGTGTCCGACGAGCAGCTCCAGGCGATCTACGACCTCGTCAAGTGGGCGCCGACCTCGATGAACACGCAGCCGTTGCGTGCGCTGGTCGTCCGCACCCCGGAGGGCAAGCAGCGCCTGCTGCCGCACATGGCCGAGGGCAACCGCGCCAAGACCGCCAGCGCGCCGGTGACCGTCGTACTCGCCGCCGACGTCGACTTCCACGAGAACCTGCCCAAGACCTTCCCGCACAAGCCCGACGCGAAGGACCTCTTCTCCGGCAACGAGGACTCCCGGGAAGGCTTCGCCCGGCTCAATTCGCTGCTGCAGGTCGGCTACTTCATCATCGGCGTGCGCGCGGCCGGCCTCGCGGCCGGCCCGATGACCGGTTTCGACGCCGCCGGTGTCGACAAGGAGTTCTTCGCCGACAGCAAGTGGAAGTCCCTTGTCGTGGTGAACGTCGGCAAGCCCGGCGAGAACCCGTGGTTCGACCGCCTGCCGCGGCTGGACTACGACGAGGTCGTCGAGACCGTCTGACCTGGCGGATAACGGGTGGCGGATGGCCGATAGCATCGATGGGTAACCATCTCGTTCGAAGGAGCCCATCGTGAATCAGCCGTCGTCCGTCGTCGCCGCACCCGCTTCGAGCGTGGTGGTGCCGGCCGGGACCACGGCCGGCACCGCCGTACGCGAGGCGGGTCTGCCCACGAAGGGCGCGGAGGCGATCGTCGTCGTCCGTGACGCCGAGGGCCGGCTGCGTGATCTCGCGTGGGCGCCGGAGGTCAACACCCAGGTCGAGGCCGTCGCCGCGAACACCGAGGACGGCCGCAGCGTCATCCGCCACTCCGCCGCGCACGTGCTCGCCCAGGCCGTGCAGCAGCAGTTCCCGGAGGCCAAGCTCGGCATCGGCCCGCCGGTCAAGGACGGCTTCTACTACGACTTCCAGGTCGAGAAGCCGTTCACGCCCGAGGACCTGCAGGCGCTGGAGAAGCGCATGAAGCAGATCGTCAAGGGCGCGCAGCAGTTCTCCCGCCGCCGTTTCGACTCGCCCGAGCAGGCCCGCGAGGAGCTGGCGAACGAGCCGTTCAAACTGGAGCTCATCGACCTGAAGTCCGAAGTGGACACCGTGGACACTTCGGAGGTGATGGAGGTCGACAGTAGCGCTTCTGGCGAGCTGACCATCTACGACAACCTGGACCCGCGCACCAAGGAAGCCGTCTGGAGCGACCTGTGCCGCGGCCCGCACGTGCCCACCACCAAGTACATCCCGGCGTTCAAGCTCACCCGCGTCGCCGCCGCGTACTGGCGTGGCAACGAGAACAACCCGCAGCTGCAGCGCATCTACGGCACCGCGTGGGAGTCCCAGGAGGCGCAGGAGGGCTACCTGGAGATGCTCGCCGAGGCCGAGCGGCGCGATCACCGCAAGCTCGGCGCGGAGCTGGACCTGTTCAGCTTCCCCGACGAGATCGGTTCGGGGCTGCCGGTGTTCCACCCCAAGGGCGGCATCATCCGGCAGGAGATGGAGAACTACTCGCGGCAGCGGCACGTCGAGGGCGGCTACGAGTTCGTCTACTCGCCGCACATCACCAAGGGCACGCTGTTCGAGGTCTCCGGTCACCTGGACTGGTACCGCGACGGTATGTACCCGGCGATGCATCTCGACGCCGAGTACGACGAGGACGGCAACGTCCGCAAACCGGGGCAGAACTACTACCTCAAGCCGATGAACTGCCCGTTCCACGACCTGATCTTCGCCTCTCGTGGCCGGTCCTACCGCGACCTGCCGATGCGGCTGTTCGAGTTCGGCACCGTGTACCGGTACGAGAAGTCCGGCGTGGTGCACGGCCTGACCCGCGCCCGCGGCTTCACCCAGGACGACGCGCACATCTTCTGCACCACCGAGCAGGTGGCCGAGGAACTCAAGTCCCTGCTGGACTTCGTGCTCAACCTGCTGCGCGACTACGGGCTGAACGACTTCTACCTCGAACTGTCCACGCGCAACGAGGAGAAGTACGTCGGTTCGGACGAGGTGTGGGCGCAGGCCACCGAGGTGCTGCGGCAGGCCGCCGAATCCTCCGGGCTCGAGCTCGTGCCCGATCCGAGTGGCGCCGCGTTCTACGGGCCGAAGATCTCGGTGCAGGCCAAGGACGCGCTCGGCCGGTCCTGGCAGATGTCGACCATCCAGCTGGACTTCAACCTGCCCGAGCTGTTCAAACTGGAGTACACCGCCGCGGACGGTTCGCGTCAGCGGCCGGTGATGATCCACCGTGCGCTGTTCGGCTCGATCGAGCGGTTCTTCGGCGTGCTGACCGAGCACTACGCGGGCGCGTTCCCGGCCTGGCTCGCGCCGGTTCAGGTGGTCGGCATCCCGATCGCCGACGAGCATGCCGAGCACCTGCGCGGTGTGGAGAAGGCGTTGCGCGCCAAGGGAATCCGCGTCGAGATCGACACCAGCGACGACCGGATGCAGAAGAAGATCCGCACCCACACCACACAGAAGGTGCCGTTCATGGTGCTGGCGGGCGGCAAGGACGTCGAGGCGGGTGCCGTGTCCTTCCGGTTCCGCGACGGCAGCCAGATCAACGGCGTGCCGGTGACCGACGCCGTCGAGGCGATCGCCGGCTGGGTCGCCCGGCGCGAGAACACCTCGCCGTCCGCGGAGAGCGTCGGGGCGGTTCTCGGGTGAGGCCGGAGGTCGTTCCCCAGGACGGTGTCGGTGTCGACGACGCGTTGCAGCGCCTGTGGACACCGCACCGCCTGGCGTACGTGCAGGGGCAGGACAAGCCCGAGGGCGACGAGCCGGAGGGCTGCCCGTTCTGCCGCCTGACCGGGATGGCGGACGAGGACGCCCTGATCATCGCGCGCGGCGAGCAGGTGTGGGCGGTGCTGAACCTGTACCCGTACAACCCGGGGCATCTCATGGTCCTGCCGTACCGGCACGTCGCGGACTACACGGAGCTGACCCCGGAGGAGGTCAGGGAACTCGCGGAGTTCACCCAGCGGGCGATGACCGTCGTCCGGTCGGTGTCAGGCGCGCACGGGTTCAACATCGGGATGAACCAGGGCGTGATCGCCGGCGCCGGGATCGCCGCGCACCTGCACCAGCACGTGGTCCCACGGTGGGGCGGCGACGCGAACTTCATGCCGGTGATCGGGCACACGAAGGTGTTGCCGCAGCTGCTGGGGGAGACCAGGCAGTTGCTGGCGAACGCCTGGAACGCCTGAGGATTTCGGTTCACCGAACCCAGGCTGAACTTCTTGTGCGGTCTCGCCGACCGCGTTCCCGGTTGAGAGGACCCCTCGCCGACCGAGCGGGCGAGGGGCCCTTGAGCCGCTGAACCCTCCGGCTCAGGCCTGCAGACCGGCCTCGATGTCCAGTTCGATCTTGATCTTGTCGCCCAGCACCGCGGTCGGGATGCTGGCGCCGACGCCGAAGTCGGTGCGGCTGATCTCGGTGCTCGCCGAGATGCCAAGGACCTTGCTGCCCTCGGTCATGCCGTCGCCGAAACCGCCCAGCTCAGCGGCCAGGGTCACCGGCTTGGTCACGCCGTGCACGGTCAGCTCACCGTCGATGAAGTACTCGCCATCGTCCTCGCGCACGGCGGTCGAGGTGAAGGTCATCGTCGGGAAGTTCTCGACGTCCAGGAAATCGGCGCCCCGCACGTGCGCGTCGCGGTCGCTGTTGTTCGTGTCGATGCTCGCGGTCTGGATCGTCGCGGTCACCGTCGAGTCGGCGAGCTTCTCCGCCGTCACGATCGTGGTCTCGACCTGGTCGAAGCGGCCGCGGACCTTCGAGACGCCCAGGTGGCGAACGGTGAAGGTCACGTCGGAGTGGGTGCCGTCGATGACCCAGGTGCCGGCGATGTAGCCGGGGATCTCGGTGGTCGGCGCGCTCATGAAGCTTCTCCTTTGATTAGCCATGCTATGGGTTGAGCCCTCAACCAAGACTCTACCGAAGCGTAGTTGAGGGCTCAACTAGGGGTAAGATGTATCGCATGTCGGGAACTCGGTGGCTCAGCGATGACGAACAGCGCGTGTGGCGTGAGTTCTCCGTGGCCGTGGACATGGTGCGCGGGCATGTCGAGGGCCAGCTCCAGCGGGACGCCGGAATGCCGCACACCTACTACGAGGTACTGGTCAGGCTGTCCGAGGCCCCGGGCCGCACGTTGCGCATGAGCGAACTGGCCGACCGCAGCCGGTCCTCGCGCAGCAGGCTCTCACACGCCGTGGCCCGCCTCGAAGCCAACGGGTGGGTCCGCCGCGAGAACTGCGCGACGGACAAGCGGGGCGCGAACGCGACGCTCACACCGGCGGGCTTCGCCGCGCTCGAAGCCGCCGCACCCGGCCACGTCGAGGCCGTGCGTGAGGCGTTGTTCGACGCGCTCACCCCGGAACAGGTCACGCAACTCGGCGAGATCAGCGCCGCCATCCGCGACCGGCTCACCCCGCGCTGCGCGGCCGCGATGGCCGAGCTGGACGCCGAGGAGTCCGCACAGCTGCGCTGATCGGCGCGTTTTCCGCGCGCCGCCCCGCCGGGCTGTCGGTACGGGTCGATAGGCTGCGCTGGACAGATCTCCGAACAGCAGCCAGGTGACGTTGACAGCGATGACCGAATCCCCCAACCGGCCGATCTGATGTTGAACATCTTCGCCCGCGCGTCGGTGTCCCGCGCGCTCGATCCACTGGGCCACGCCTTGCTGCGGCTGGGTGTCACGCCCAATGTCATGACCGTGGTCGGCACGGTGGCGGCCATCGCGTGCGCGCTGGCGTTCTTCCCCAACGGCCTGCTGCTGTGGGGCACCTTCACGGTGTGGGGTTTCGCGATGCTCGACCTGCTGGACGGCGCCATCGCGCGGGCCCGCGGCCACGGCACCCCGTTCGGCGCGGCGCTCGACGCGACCTGCGACCGGCTGGTCGACGGCGCCCTGTTCTGCGCCATCGCGTGGTGGTGCTTCGTGCACGAGCAGAACCTGCGGGCGGCCGCCGCGGCCTTGATCTGCCTCGTGCTGGGCCAGGTGATCTCCTACATCAAGGCGCGCGCCGAAGCCTCCGGGCTCGCCGCGGACGGCGGCCTGATCGAACGCGCCGAGCGGCTGATCATCGCGCTGGTCGGCACCGGACTGCAGGGCCTGAGCGTGCCGTACGCGGTGGAGGCCTCGCAGTGGCTGCTCGCGGTGCTCTCGGCGGTGACCCTCGGGCAGCGGATGGTCGCGGTGGCCGCCTCCGCGAAGGCCAGGGAGGCGCATTCGTGAGCCGCCTGTCCCAGCGCGCGAGTGACGTCGGCTATGCCGCCGGCTGGCGCCTGGTACGCAGGCTGCCCGCGTCGGTCGCCGGCGCGGCGTTCGGGCTGGGCGCGGACTTCGCGGCCCGCCGCAACGGGGCCGGGGTGCGGCAGCTGCGCCGCAACCTGGCGCGCGTGGTGCCGCAGGCGGACACCGCCGAACTGGACGAGCTGGTCCGCGGCGCGATGCGTTCCTACGCCCGGTACTGGCACGAGTCGTTCCGGCTGCCGAGCATGGATCACGCGGCGGTGCAACGGAAACTGGCCGACGGGCTGACCGGCGTAGAGAACCTCGAAGCCGCACTCGCGGAGGGCAACGGCGCGGTCGTCGCGCTGCCACATTCGGGCAACTGGGACGTCGCCGGGCTCTGGCTGGTCAGCTACACCGGATCGTTCACCACCGTCGTGGAACGGCTGAAGCCGGAATCGGTGTACCGGCGTTTCGTCGGGTACCGCGAATCGCTCGGCTTCGAGATCGTGCCGGCCGACGGAGCCTCCTCGTACCGGGTGCTGTTGCAGCGCCTGCGCGAGAACAAGGTCGTGTGCCTGGTCGCCGACCGCGACATCACCGGCTCCGGCGTGCCGGTCACGTTCTTCGGCGAGCGCACGAAGATGGCCGCGGGACCGGCGCGGCTGGCGGCCACCACCGGCGCCGCGCTGCTGCCGCTCGGGCTGTGGTTCACCGGGGACGGCTGGGGCGTGCGCATCCACCCGCGGATCCGGGTCACCCAGCGCTCCGAGGTGCCCGCGGCCACCCAGGCGATGGCCGACATCTTCGCCGGCGACATCGCCGCGCACCCTACCGACTGGCACATGCTGCAGAAACTGTGGACCGCCGACTTCGCGACCGATCAGTCCGAAGTGGACGAAACGGAACAGGCGGCGGCCGGGTGAAGATCGGCATCGTCTGCCCCTATTCCTTCGACGTACCTGGCGGGGTGCAGGGCCACGTCGTGGACCTCGCCAAGGCACTGCTCGCCCGCGGCCACCAGGTCTCGGTGCTCGCACCCGCCGACGAGGACGCCGAGCTGCCCGATTTCGTGCATCCCGCCGGCAAGGCGCTCGGCATCCCGTACAACGGCTCGGTCGCGCGCCTGCAGTTCGGCCCGGTCTCCTACGCGCGAGTGCGCCGCTGGCTCCGCGAGGGCAACTTCGACGTGCTGCACCTGCACGAGCCCTCCGCTCCGAGCCTGTCCTTGCTGGCGCTGAAGGTCGCGGACGGGCCGATCGTCGCCACCTTCCACACCTCCACCCCGCGCTCCCGCACGCTCGCGGCGTTCCAGCCGGTGCTGCGCCCGCTGCTGGAGAAGATCACCGCCAGGATCGCGGTGTCGGCGCTGGCGCGGCGGGTGCAGGTCGAGCACGCGGGCGGCGACGCGGTGGAGATCCCCAACGGCGTGGACGCCGAGTTCTTCGCGCGCGCGGCGCCGCTGGACGGCTACCCGAGAGCGGGCGGCACGCTCGGCTTCATCGGCCGCTTCACCGAACCCCGCAAGGGAATGGACATCCTGCTCGACGCGGCGCGCCGGCTGCTGCCGGAGTTCGGTGAACTGGAACTGCTCGTCGTGGGCCGCGGTGAACCGGAGGAGCTGCGGCGGATGGCCGGGCCCGGGTTGTGGCCGCACATCACGCTGTTCGGCCAGGCCGACGACGAGTTGAAGGCACGTGTGCTGCGCAGCGTCGACGTGTACTGCGCGCCCAACACCGGCGGCGAGAGCTTCGGCATGATCCTCACCGAGGCGATGGCGGCGGGCACCGCGGTCGCGGCCAGTGACCTCGACTCGTTTCGCCGCGTGCTCGACGACGGCAAATGCGGCCAGCTCACCACCACCGGCGATGCCGCGTCGCTCGCCGAGGGGTTGCGGGAACTGCTGCGCGATCCGGCCCGCCGGTCGTCGCTGGCCGCGGCGGCGGGGGAGCGCGTGACGATGTACGACTGGCCGGTCGTGGTGACGCAGGTGCTGCGCGTGTACGAGATCGCGATTGCCGCGGATCCCCGGCGGGTGAGCACGGAGGAAGCGGCGCGATGACGTGGTTCGTCGTGCTGGTCGCGATTCTCGCCGCGATCATCGTGCTGGGCGGTTTGTTCCTCATCGCGACGGCGAACCGGCTGGACCGGTTGCACGTGCGGCTCGACGCCGGGTGGGCCGCGCTGGACGCGGCGCTGGCCCGGCGTGCCGTCGTCGCGCGGGCCGTCGCCGCGGCGGCGCTGGACGGTGTGGAGGCGGCGGCGATCCGGCAGGCCGCGGACGTGGCGGAGTCCGCGCCACGTGGCGAACGCGAGACCGCGGAGAACGAGCTGACCAAGGCGCTCGGCAGCGTGGCCCGCGCGACCCTGCCGCCTCGGCTGGCGGACGAGCTGGCCGACGCCGAGCAGCGTGTGATAATCGCGCGGCGCGTGCACAACGACGCGGTGCGGGACACGCTGACGCTGCGCCGCCGCCGCAAGGTGCGGTACTTCCGGCTCGCCGGCACCGCGCCCCAGCCGGAGTACTTCGAGATCGTCGATCCGGTCCCGTAGGTGGCAGACTCGGGGCATGTCCGATCCTTGCGCCCTCGCCCATGGCGATGCCCGCGACGAGCCCGCCGTGCGCACACTCGTCGCGGTGTTCTCCTCACCGGTGGCCGACCATCTGATCTCCTTCGGCGCCGACCTCGGCTACCGCACGGCGTTGTACGACCCGGCGGACGGCGGTGCGCTGCCGCCGCTGGACGAGAACACCGACGTCGTCGTCACCAACCACCACCGCGACGAGCTGGGCCCGGTGCTGCGGGACGTGCTCGCGCATCCGGTGCGCTGGGTGGGCGTGATGGGCAACCCGCGCCACCCCGGCCCGCACGTCGAGGCGCTCAAGCAGCTCGGCGTGCCAGGCGAGGACATCGACCGCGTGCACCGCCCGGTGGGGCTGAACATCGGCTCGCGCACCCCGCCGGAGATCGCGATCGCGACGCTCGCCGGTCTCATCGCCGACCGCAACGGCAGGCCGGGCGGCTTCGAGTTCTAGCGCCGTGTCGTCCAAGGTGATCGCGAACGGCGTGAGGAACTCGTGGGTGACGTCGACGATGGGCTCGAAGCCGAACCGGTCGGTCAACGCAGGATCGCGGTGCGTTGCCGGACGTACGCCGGTTCAGCTGGCGGTTTTCACTCCTTCCGGCAGCGGATCGAAGCGGGCGTGGTGTCGGGTGAAGGTGGCGGTACCCGAGGTGAGCGCGCGCAGTTCGTTGGCGTAGCGCAGAAGTTCCGTCGCGGGCACCTCGGCGCGGACCATGGTGCGGCCGCCCGCCGCGGACTCGGTGCCGAGCACGCGGCCCCGCCGGGACGACAGGTCCCCGAGCACGGTGCCGAGGTGGTCGTCCGGCAGCAGTACCGACACCTCGTCGAGTGGTTCCAGCAGTACGACCCGGCCGTTCGCGGCCGCGTCCTTCAGCGCCAGGGCCCCGGCCGTCTGGAAGGCGGCGTCCGAGGAATCGACGCTGTGCGCCTTCCCGTCAACCAGCGTGACCTGCACGTCGACCACCGGATACCCGGCCACGAGCCCCTTCTCCAACTGGGCGCGCACGCCCTTCTCCACACTCGGGATGAACTGGTGCGGGATCGCGCCGCCGACGATGCGGTCGACGAACTCGAAACCCGCGCCCCGTTCCAGCGGCCGCACCTCGATATCGCACACCGCGTACTGGCCGTGCCCACCCGACTGCTTCACATGCCGCCCGTGGCCCTTCGCCGAACTCGCGAACGTCTCGCGCAGCGCGACCTTCACGGGTTCCGTGTCGACCTCGGCGCCACCCGCGCGCAGCCGCGAGAGCACCACGTCGGCGTGCGCCTCGCCCATGCACCACAACACCAGCTGCGCGGTCTCGGCGTTGCGCTCCAGCCGCAGCGTCGGATCGCCCGCCACGAGCCGGGAAAGGTTGCGGGCCAGGGTGTCCTCGTCGCTGCGGTTGTGCGCGACGATCGCCACCGGCAGCAGCGGCTCCGGCATCGGCCACGGTTCCATCAGCAGCGGATGATCCGGCGAGGACACGGTGTCGCCCGTTTCCGCCGAACCGACCTTGGTCAGCGCGCACAGGTCGCCGGCGACGCAGTAGGGCACCTCGCGGAGGTTCGAGCCCAGCGGCGAGTAGATGTGCGCGACTCGCTCGTCGGCGTCGTGGTCCTCGTGGCCGCGTTCGGCCAGGCCATGTCCCGACACGTGCACCGGGTGCTCCGGCCGCAGCGTCCCGGAGAACACACGCACCAGGGACACGCGCCCGACGTAGGAGTCGACCGCGGTCCGCACGACCTCCGCGGCCAGCGGCCCTTCCGGATCGGCGCTGATCGTCTCCTGCCCGGTGCCGTCCACGGAGCTCACCTCGGGCAGTGTGTGTTCCAGCGGTGAGGGGAACGCGCGGGCGATGCCGTCGAGTACCTCGGCGAGCCCGACACCGGAGGTCGCGCACACCGGGATCACCGGATGGAAGGAACCGCGCGCCACCGCGGTCTCCAGATCGGCGATCAACGTGGCCTCGGCGATCTCCTCACCGCCGAGGTAGCGATCCATCAGGGTCTCGTCCTCGCTCTCGGCGATGATGCCCTCGATCAGCTCGTTGCGGGCCTCGGTCATCCGGTCCAGATCGGCCGGATCCGGGTCGGTGATCTTCGGCGGGTAGCCGTCCGAGTAGTCGTACAGCCGCTGCGTGATCAGCCCGACCAGTCCCTCGCTCGCGGGCAGGTAGAGCGGCAGGACACCGGCGCCGAACGCCTCGCGGCAGGCCGCGATCTCGCCCATCACGTCCGCGCGATGATGGTCGGTGCGGGCGATGATCACCGCGCGCGGCATGCCGACGGCGGCGCATTCGGCCCACAGCGTGGTGGTCGCGGCGTCCACACCCTCGGCGGCGCACACCACGAACAGCGCCGCGTCCGCCGCCCGCAGCCCGGCCCTGAGCTCGCCGACGAAGTCCGCGTAGCCGGGCGTGTCGATCAGGTTGATCTTGATGCCGTTGTGCATGACAGGCGCGACGGACAGGCCCACCGAACGCTGTTGCCGGACCGCCGCGGGGTCGTGATCGCAGACCGTGGTGCCCTCCACGACGGAACCGGCCCTGCTGACGGTGCCGGACACCGCGAGCAGGGCCTCGGTGAGGGTGGTCTTCCCGGACCCCGACGGGCCGACCAGGACCACGTTGCGCACCTTGCGGGGATCGGCTACAGCGACCGCGGCCCCGGAATCCCCGTTTTTCGCTTGCTTGTCGGCCATGACCAGGCCTCCCGGGACTTCGTTGTCGGTTTACGGGTGTGCCCTCGATCACACACCCGCGGGCCATGCCCCGGCAACCCCGTGTCCACCGGGTGACCGAGCCGCCGTCCAAAAGTGGCCTTCCGAGATTGCGGCTTACTGGCCTGGGGAAGCGGTCCACCCGACTCTAGACTGGACACCGAAAGTTTCCTCCGGCGTTGAAAGGCGCGTCCCGTGTCCGAAGTTCAGTCCACTGGTTCCCCCCTGCCCGAGCGCGGCACCGCGCGCGTGAAGCGTGGCATGGCGGAGATGCTCAAGGGCGGCGTGATCATGGACGTGGTCACGCCGGAGCAGGCCAAGATCGCCGAGGACGCCGGCGCCGTCGCCGTGATGGCGCTGGAGCGCGTGCCCGCGGACATCCGCGCGCAGGGCGGTGTCGCGCGGATGAGCGACCCCGATCTGATCGACGGCATCGTCAGCACCGTGTCGATCCCGGTCATGGCCAAGGCCAGGATCGGGCATTTCGTCGAGGCGCAGGTGCTGCAGTCCCTCGGCGTCGACTACATCGACGAGTCCGAGGTGCTCACCCCGGCCGACTACGCCAACCACATCGACAAGTGGGCGTTCACCGTGCCGTTCGTGTGCGGGGCGACGAACCTCGGGGAGGCGCTGCGGCGGATCAACGAGGGGGCCGCGATGATCCGCTCGAAGGGCGAGGCCGGCACCGGCGACGTGTCGAACGCGACCACGCACATGCGCAAGATCCGCGCCGAGATCAAGCGCCTCACCTCGCTGCCCGAGGACGAGCTTTACGTTGCGGCGAAAGAACTCCAGGCGCCGTACGAGCTGGTGCGCGAGGTGGCGGAGAAGGGGAAGCTGCCGGTGGTGCTGTTCACCGCGGGCGGGATCGCGACCCCGGCCGACGCCGCGATGATGATGCAGCTCGGCGCGGAGGGCGTGTTCGTCGGCTCGGGCATCTTCAAGTCGGGCGACCCGGCCAAGCGTGCCGAGGCGATCGTGAAGGCGACCACCTTCCACGACGACCCGGACGTGATCGCGAAGGTGAGCCGCGGCCTCGGCGAGGCGATGGTGGGCATCAACGTGGACGACGTCCCGGAGCCGCACCGGCTGGCCGAACGCGGCTGGTGAGTCGGGACGCCGGGTAGCGCTCCACCTCGGTGCGGTGGCTGTTGCTCCCGGCGGGCCTCGTGTCGGTGGTGACCAGCGGGACGCGGAGTTGCTCGGCGAGGGCGACATAGGAGGCGTCGTAGGGCGTGACCGCGTGGCACGTCTGCCACACCCGGGACACGAACGGCCGGGGTGGCATCAGGCCGATCGGGGTCCGGGTCAGCCACGAGACGGAACGGGCCACCTGCTCGGCGGTGACGAGCCCGTACCGCTCGCGGCGCCGCGGCTCCGGGTTCGGCTCGGGCGCGGTCAGGATCTCCACGATCGCCGACGTGTCGACAACGACTCCTGTCATGCTTCACCGACCTGGGCTTCGCGCTCGCCGCGGACCGCTCGTTGCCGGTCATGACACGAGGCTGATGCCACCCGCCGCCAGAAAGCCGCGTCGTTCGCGGCCGCCGGGAACGAATCCGCAGCTTAGAGTGTTGTGAAGGAGGCCGGATGACCACGAAACCGGTGATCGGGGTGCTCGCGCTCCAGGGTGACGTGCGGGAGCACGTGGCCGCGCTGGAACACGCGGGCGCGCGGGCGCAACCCGTGCGCAGGCGGGCCGAGCTGGCCGGGGTCGACGGGCTGGTGCTTCCCGGCGGCGAGTCCACCACGATGTCCCGGCTGCTGGAGACGTTCGAGCTGCTCGAACCGCTGCGGCAGCGGATCGCGGACGGGATGCCCGCCTATGGTTCGTGCGCGGGGATGATCCTGCTGGCCAGGCAGGTGCTCGACGGCCGCCCGGACCAGAAACAGCTGGATGCGCTGGACGTCGTCGTGCGCCGCAACGCGTTCGGGCGGCAGGTGGACTCCTTCGAGGGTGACCTGGAGTTCGACGGTCTCGACGGCGGCGCGCTGCACGCCGTGTTCATCAGGGCCCCCTGGGTGGAGAAGGCCGGCGACGGGGTCGAGATACTGGCCAGGGTGCCCGACACGGAAGACGCAGGTGACGCTGCCGCTAGGATCGTCGCGGTCCGGCAGGGGGCGGTGCTCGCCACGGCCTTCCACCCGGAGCTCACCGGCGACGAGCGCGTGCACCGGCTCTTCGTGAAGATGGTGCACGAAACGATGTGATGGAGGAGAGATGAGCGGCCACTCCAAGTGGGCGACCACTAAGCACAAGAAGGCCGCCCTCGACGCCAAGCGTGGCAAGCTGTTCGCGAGACTGATCAAGAACATCGAGGTCGCCGCGCGGACCGGCGGGGGCGACCCGGACGGCAACCCGACGCTCTACGACGCGATCCAGAAGGCGAAGAAGAACTCCGTCCCGCAGGACAACATCGAGCGCGCGCGCAAGCGTGGCGCCGGTGAGGAAGCGGGCGGCGCCGACTGGCAGAACATCACCTACGAGGGATACGGCCCCAACGGTGTCGCGGTGCTCATCGAGTGCCTGACCGACAACCGCAACCGCGCCGCCTCCGAGGTGCGCACCGCGCTGACCCGCAACGGCGGTTCGCTCGCCGACCCGGGTTCGGTCGCGTACCTGTTCAACCGCAAGGGCGTTGTGATCATGCCCAAGAACGAGCTGTCCGAGGACGACGTCCTGATGGCGGTGCTCGACGCGGGTGCCGAGGAGGTCAACGATCTCGGGGAGAGCTTCGAGATCGTGTCCGAGGCGACCGATCTGGTCGACGTGCGCAAAGCGCTGCAGGACGCGGGCTACGACTACGAGTCCGCCGACGCGAGCTTCCTGCCCTCGGTCAACGTCCCGCTCGACGCCGAGGGCGCGAAGAAGGTCTTCAAGCTGATCGACGCGCTCGAGGACTGCGACGACGTGCAGAACGTGTACGCCAACTTCGACGTACCGGACGACGTGCTGGCTGAGGTCTGAGGAAGAACGTCTACGCGCTGCGTCCGATTCCACGTACCGGACGACGTGCTGGCTGAGGTCTGAGGAAGTACGTCTACACGCTGCGTCCGATTCCACGTTCCGGACGAGGTGCCGGCTGGGGTCTGAGCGAACGGAAAGTCCCGGTGTGCCAAGGCATGCCGGGACTTTTCCCGTGCCCGGTACTGTACGTGCGCGACCGGGTACGGCAGAATGCCCGCCGTGACGACCGAGACCGACACGGAGACCCTCGCCCCCGAAGATCACGAGTTGCTCGAGTGGATCGTCGCCGAAGCGGAACGACGAGGCAACGCGGTCATCTCGGTCGCCGGTGACGACAAGGGCCCCGGTTTCTGTTTCACCGCTTGCGTCTGGGCCGCGCACCAGGTGCCGGAGGCCGTCGTGATCGGGCTGCCCGCGAAGATGGCGCAGGTTCTGCTGGACGCCTATGTGGACCGTGCGGCCACCGGGGGCCCGTTCGAGGTCGGCAAGATCTACGACGACTTCTTCGAGGGCGTGCCGGTCACCTTCGAGCACGTGCACCCCAAGCACTACGCCGAGTACTTCGGCAGCGCCTTCGTGGTCTACCCGGACGGCGATTTCCCCGCGCTGCAGATCATCGTGGCCACCCCGGACGGGCACTGGCCGTGGGACGCCGACGCGCCCGAGGGTTTCGCGCAGTGGCAGCCGGTGCTGACCGAGAGCGGCCGTCCCGAGTGCTGGACACCGGGCGTCGACGGTCCATAGTGGACATTCCGGTGTTCCGGCGCGTCCTGCGGGGCGAACGGGAGTGCGCCCGGTAGCCTCCGAACTGGTGTTCGGATTGGGAGGCGATCAGGTGCGAGTGCTCGGTGTCGACCCCGGGCTGACGCGGTGCGGGCTCGGTGTCGTCGACGGCGGAAAGGGCCGCGCGGTCAGCTGCGTGGCGGTGCACGTCGTGCGCACCCCGGTGGACGCCTCGCTGGCCACCCGGCTGCTGAACGTCTCCGAGGCCGTCGAGGAGTGGCTGGACCGCTACCGGCCCGAGGCGGTGGCCGTGGAACGCGTGTTCAGCCAGCACAACGTGCGCACCGTGATGGGCACCGCGCAGGCCGGGGGAGTGGTGGCGCTGGCCGCCGCGCGCCGCGGCCTGCCCGTCGTGTTCCACACCCCCAGTGAGGTCAAGGCCGCCGTGACGGGGTCCGGCCGCGCGGACAAGGCCCAGGTGACCGGTATGGTGACGCGACTGCTGGGGCTGGCCGAGGCGCCGAGTCCCGCCGACGCCGCCGACGCGCTCGCGCTGGCCATCTGCCATCTGTGGCGCGAGCCGATGCGGGCCCGGCTGGCCGAGGCGGAGGCGCGTGCCGCGGAACTGGCGCGGGCGCACAAGGCGCGGCTGGCGGCGGCGGCCAAGAAGGCGAAGGGAGCGTCGCGATGATCTCGTCGGTGCGGGGGCAGGTGCTCTCGATCGGGCTCGACCACGTGGTCGTCGAGGTCGGCGGGGTCGGGCTCGCGGTGCAGGCCACCCCGGCCACGCTCGCGACGCTGCGCCGCGGCGAGCAGACAATGCTGCACACGGCGCTGGTGGTGCGCGAGGACTCGCTGACGTTGTTCGGGTTCGCCGATGCCGAGGCACGTGAGCTGTTCGGCCTGCTGCAGACGGTGTCGGGCATCGGGCCGCGGCTCGCGCTGGCCGCGCTAGCCGTGCTGGAGCCGGACAAACTGCGCACGGCGCTGGCCGAAGGCAACATAACCGTGCTGACCCAGGTGCCCGGCATCGGCCGCAAGGGCGCCGAACGGCTCACCCTCGAACTGCGGGACAAGGTCACCGCCACCGCGCCGAGCCAGGACGCGGTGGCCCCGGCGAGCGGTTCGGCGGTGCGCGGCGAGGTGGTCGAGGCGCTGACCGGCCTCGGTTTCCCCGCCAAGCAGGCGGAACAGGCGGTCGACAAGGTGCTCGCGGGCGGCGAGCAGTCCGACACCTCGTCCGTGCTGCGTGCCGCGCTGACCGCACTCGGCCGCAAACGCTAGGGCGGGACGATGCACGATGAAGGCGTGACCGACTTCGACCAGCAGGACGAGACCCTCTCGGCGCTGCCGCAGAACAGCGAGCGCGAGGTCGAGACCACGCTGCGGCCGCGCAAGCTCGCCGAGTTCGTCGGCCAGCCGCGCGTGCGGGAGCAGCTCGAACTGGTGCTGGAGAGCGCGCGGCGCCGGGGTGTCCCGCCCGACCACGTGCTGCTGTCCGGCCCGCCAGGGCTCGGCAAGACGAGCCTCGCCATGATCATCGCCGAGGAGCTCGGCGCCTCGATCCGGATCACCTCCGGGCCCGCGCTCGAACGGGCCGGTGACCTCGCCGCGATGCTGTCGAACCTGGCCGAGGGCGACGTGCTGTTCATCGACGAGATCCACCGGATCGCCCGCCCCGCCGAGGAGATGCTGTACCTGGCGATGGAGGACTTCCGGGTCGACGTCGTGGTCGGCAAGGGCCCCGGCGCTACCAGCATCCCGCTGGAGATCGCACCGTTCACGCTGGTCGGCGCCACCACCCGGTCCGGCGCGCTGACCGGCCCGCTGCGCGACCGGTTCGGTTTCACCGGGCAGATGGAGTTCTACGGCGACGACGAACTGGACCTGGTGGTCCGCCGGGCGGCGACCATCCTCGGTATCGAGGTCGACGCCGAGGGCAGCGCGGAGATCGCACGCCGCTCGCGGGGCACGCCGCGGATCGCGAACCGGCTGCTGCGCCGCGTGCGCGACTACGCCGAGGTTCGCGCGGACGGGCACATCTCGCTGGAGGTCACGCGCGCCGCGCTGGAGGTCTACGACGTCGACGAACTGGGCCTCGACCGGCTCGACCGGGCCGTGCTGTCGGCGCTGGTCAGCTCCTTCGGCGGGGGACCGGTGGGGGTCTCCACGCTGGCGGTCGCCGTGGGTGAGGAGCCGACTACCGTGGAAGAGGTGTGCGAACCGTACCTGGTACGGGCAGGTATGCTCGCGCGGACTCCACGGGGACGAGTGGCCACCGCGACCGCGTGGGAGCACCTCGGCCTTCGACCGCCGGCGGACTACGGCCGTTCGGAGCAATCGAGCCTCTTCGATTGAAACCGGGTGCTGAGCTTTGCGGTGGCACCTGGCACACTCGATAGAGCACATCCGGACAAATAGGCAAACGCAGCGCGTTCGCCGAATGGAGAATCATGGAACAGCTTTTCCTGCCGTTGCTCCTCATGCTGGTCGTGGCGATCCCGCTGATCATGGGGACGCGCAAGCAGAAGCGTGCCGCGCAGGAGCAGCAGAAGCTGCAGAGCAGCCTGTCCGAGGGCGACCGCGTGATGACCACGTCGGGCCTGTACGGCACGGTGGCCGACGCGACTGGTGACACCACCATCGACATCGAGATCGCCCCCGGTGTGGTGACCACGTGGCTGCGCCAGGCGGTGCGGGAGAAGGTCGCGCCGCAGGTGGACGACGTCGAGCTCGACGAGACCGAGGACGAGGAGACGCCGGCCGCGACCACCACGACCGAGGCCGTCGCCGAGAAGCCCGAAGAGGACAAGGCAGGCCCGCAGGTCGCCCCGCCGCTCGAGCACAAGCCGAGCAAGTAAGCCCGCTGTAACGTATTTGCCCTGCATGGGGCCGGAAAACGGGCTTCCCGGCTGGTTGCCTAGGCTGCACCCCGGCGTCACTCACGCGACGCCGGGGGCAACGCTGCGTTCACGGGCCGGGGAGTAAGGTCCGGGTCCTGTCAGCGCGGCACCAGTCCGAGACCCATTTCCGAGGAGAACGACCACAGTGGCACCACCCGCCGGGCGGATCCGTCCAGGCCGCTATCTCGGCTTCTTCGTCCTGATCGTGGTCGTGCTCTACGCGCTGGTGTTCTTCACCGGCGGCGGTAAGCCGACCCCGAAACTGGGTATCGACCTGCAGGGCGGCACCCGGGTCACGCTCAGCGCGCGCACCCCGGACGGGTCGGCGCCGTCGAAGGACTCGCTGAACCAGGCCCGCCAGATCATCGAGCGCCGCGTCAACGGCATCGGCGTCAGCGGCACCGAGGTCATCCTCGACGGCAACAACATCGTCATCACGGTCCCCGGTGAGCAGGGTGACCAGGCGAAGAAGCTGGGGCAGACCGCGAAGCTGGGCATCCGCAAGGTGCTCGACGCGCAGCAGGCCACCGCCCCGCCGACGGCGCCGCCCGCGGGCACCGTGCCCGACGAATCGGCCCAGGCGATCCAGCAGGCCAAGGCGACCCGCCAGGACCCGGCGCTGGTGACCGGCAGCGGGGACAGCCTCGCCCCGGCTTCCACGTCGCAGCAGGCCCTGTCGGCGTTCACGTGCTCCACGCAGGATCCGTTGCAGGGCAACGACGATCCGAACCTGCCGCTGCTGGCGTGCAGCCAGGACGGCGCGCAGAAGTACCTGCTCGGCCCGGTGTTCCTGCAGGGCACGGAGATCGACAACGCGGTGTCCTCGCCGCCCGCGCAGGGCAAGGCGGGCTGGACCGTGGACCTGACGTTCAAATCCGATGGCCGCAGCATCTGGGCGGACTTCACCACCAAGAACGTGGGCCAGTCGGCCGCGTTCGTGCTGGACACCCAGGTGGTCTCGGCGCCGACGGTGCAGAACGCGATCGTGGATGGCAACACCCAGATCAGCGGTCAGTTCACCCAGCAGCAGACCAAGGATCTCGCCGACATCCTCAAGTACGGTTCGCTGCCGCTGTCGTTCACCTCCTCCGACGCCACCACGGTGTCCGCGACGCTGGGCCTGGCCTCGCTCAAGGCGGGGCTGATCGCCGGCGGCGTCGGGCTGGCGCTGGTGTTCGTCTACTGCCTGTTCTACTACCGCCTGCTCGGCGCGCTGACCATCGTGTCGCTGGCGCTGTCCGGTCTGGTCGTCTACGCGGTGCTGGTGCTGCTGGGGCGGTGGATCGGGTTCACCCTCGACCTCGCCGGCGTCGCCGGGTTCATCATCTCGATCGGTGTCACGGCCGACTCGTTCGTGGTGTTCTTCGAACGCCTCAAGGACGAGATACGGGAGGGCAGAACCTTCAGGTCCGCGGTGCCGCGCGGCTGGGTACGGGCGCGGCGCACGATCCTGGCCTCGGACGCGGTCATGTTCCTCGCCTCGGCGGTGCTCTACGCGATCGCGGTCGGCGACGTCCAGGGCTTCGCGTTCACCCTCGGTATGTCCACGGTGCTCGACCTGATCGTGGTGTTCCTGGTGACGCATCCGCTGGTGGCACTCGCGACGCGGTCGAAGTTCCTGTCCAACCCCAGGCTCACCGGCCTCGGCGGCGTGCAGACGCTGGCCGCCGAGCGCAAGAGCAGCCGCAAAGCCGCCGCCGCGGGCGCGAAGGAGGCGTGAAGTGGCCGGCACTGAGCAAGAGCGGAACACGGCTGCCGCGAAGAAGAAGGAAAGTGTCTTCCACCGGCTCTATGTGGGCACCGGCGCGTTCGACATCGTCGGCAAGCGCAAGCGGTGGTATGTCTTCTTCGGCGCGCTGGTACTGGTGTGCCTTGTCTCGATCGGGGTCAAGGGCTTCAACCTCGGCATCGAGTTCGAGGGCGGCACGCTGATCCAGCTGCCCGGCAAGGGCGCGCAGGGCACGATCACCGTCGACGAGGCGAAGAAGTCCTTCTCCGACGCGCTGGGCCAGGAGGTCTCCTCCGCGCAGTCGGTGGGCGTCGGGGACGCGGCCACGATCCAGCTGCGCTCGGAAACCCTGACCGCGGACCAGGTCGGCAAGGTCAAGCAGTCGCTGTTCACCGAGCTGCAGCCGCTCGGGTCGAACGGTCAGCCGAGCCAGCAGTCCATCAGCGACAGCGCGGTGAGCGCGTCCTGGGGTGGTGAGATCTCGCGGCAGGCACTGATCGCGCTCGCCGTGTTCATGGTGCTGGTGACGGTGTTCCTGGCGATCTACTTCGAACGCTGGATGGCCGTGGCGGCACTGATCGCGCTGGTGCACGACATCGTGGTCACCGCGGGTATCTACTCGCTGGTGGGCTTCGAGGTCACGCCGGCCACCGTGATCGGCCTGCTGACGATTCTCGGCTTCTCCCTGTACGACACCGTGGTGGTGTTCGACAAGGTCAAGGAGAACACCCGGGGGCTGCTGGGCCTGACGCGGCGGACGTACGCGGAGACGGCCAACCTCGCGCTGAACCAGACGCTGATGCGCTCGATCAACACCGCGGTCATCGCGCTGCTGCCGGTGCTGGGCCTGCTCGTCGTCGGCTACATCCTGCTCGGCGCGGGCACCCTGCAGGACCTCGCGCTCGTGCAGCTCACCGGCATGCTGGCCGGCGTGCTGTCCTCGCTGGGGCTCGCGACCCCGCTGCTGGTCGACTTCAAGATGCGCAATCCGAAGTACAAGGAGCAGGCCGCGCGCGTGCAGGCCCGGCGGGCCCGCCGCGCGAGCGAGCAGCAGAAGGCCGAGGCCGAGGAACACTTCGACGCGAGTGACGACGAGGAGCTGGAAGCCGAGCTGCGCAAGGAAAAGGCGTACGCGGCGGCGGCCAGCGTCCCGGCCCGCACACCCAAGTCGACGCCGCGCTCGGCGCGGCGCGGGCGGCCCTCGGGCAAGCGGAAGCGCTGACGCGTGGACCTCGATGCGGCACTCGGCCTGATCGCCGAGATCCCGGATTTCCCCGAGCCGGGTGTGCTTTTCCGGGACCTCTCGCCGTTGTTCGCGCACGGCGAGGGGTTCGCGGCGGTCACCGATGCGCTGGCCGCGACGGTCGAGCCGGACGTGGAGTTGCTGGCGGCGGTGGAGGCGCGGGGTTTCATGCTCGCCGCCGCCGTCGGCCACGCGCGCGGCCTCGGCGTCGTGCTGGTGCGCAAACCCGGCAAACTGCCCTCGGTCGCGGGCCGGGTGGACTACGCGCTGGAGTACGGCACGGCGACGCTGGAACTGCCGGAGAACGTCGTGCACGAGGGCGCGCGGGTGGCCGTGGTCGACGACGTGCTGGCCACCGGCGGCACGGTCGGCGCGGCGTGTCAGCTGCTGGAGAACGCCGGGGGAGTGGTCTCCGGCGTTTCCGTCGTGCTGGAACTGGCCGCGCTGGACGGCCGCTCGGCGCTCGGCGGGCGCAAGGTGAGCTCGCTGCGGGTGGTGTGAAGCACAGCCGGAGCGCCACCTTCCGGCCCACGCGCGTTACGCTTGATGTTCCAGGAACGGATGCGCGATGAGCAGGAGGTGGGGGTGAGCCAGGAGCTCGATTCAGCGACGCCCCACGACAACGCGTTGACGCATCAGGGCGCCACCAGGGCGCCCTCGGCCACCCGCCGGGTGCGTGCCCGGCTGGCCCGGCGGATCACCGCGCAGCGAGCCGCCTCGGTCAAGCAGGTGCTCGAACCGCTGGCCGCGATCCACCGCGAGCTGCATCCCGGCGCCGATCTGAGCCTGCTCCAGCGCGCCTACGACGTGGCCGAGGAGCTGCACCGCGACCAGCGGCGCAAGTCCGGCGACCCGTACATCACGCATCCGCTCGCGGTGGCGACGATCCTCGCCGAGCTGGGCATGGACACCGTGACGCTGGTGGCGGCCCTGCTGCACGACACGGTGGAGGACACCGGCTACTCGCTGGAGCAGCTGGCCGAGGACTTCGGCGACAAGGTCGCCCAGCTCGTCGACGGCGTCACCAAACTGGACAAGGTCAAGCTCGGCACGGCCGCGGAGGCCGAGACGATCCGCAAGATGGTCATCGCGATGGCCCGCGATCCGCGGGTGCTGGTGATCAAGCTCGCCGACCGGCTGCACAACATGCGCACGATGCGGTTCCTGCCGCCGGAGAAGCAGGCCCGCAAGGCGAAGGAGACCCTGGAGGTCCTCGCCCCGCTCGCGCACCGGCTCGGCATGGCGACGGTGAAGTGGGAGCTGGAGGACCTCGCGTTCGCGATCCTGCAGCCCAAGAAGTACGACGAGATCGTGCGCCTGGTCGCCGACCGTGCCCCGTCGCGGGACATCTACCTGCGCAAGGTGATCGACGAGCTGACCACGAGCCTCGGTAACTCGCGGATCACCGCGAAGGTCGAGGGCAGGCCGAAGCACTACTACTCGATCCACCAGAAGATGATCGTCCGTGGCCGCGACCTCGACGACATCCACGATCTGGTGGGGGTGCGGATCCTGGTCGAGGACGTGCGCGACTGCTACGCCGCGATGGGCGTCGTGCACGCGCTGTGGCAGCCCATGCCCGGCCGGTTCAAGGACTACATCGCGCAGCCGCGGTTCGGCGTCTACCAGTCGCTGCACACCACCGTGATCGGGCCGGACGGCAAACCGCTGGAAGTGCAGATCCGCACGTACGAAATGCACCACACCGCCGAGTACGGCATCGCCGCGCACTGGCGCTACAAGGAAACCCGCGGCACGCACAACGGCAACGCCGTCGACATCGACGAGATGGCGTGGATGCGGCAGCTGCTCGACTGGCAGCGGGAGGCGGCGGATCCCGGCGAGTTCCTCGACTCGCTGCGCTACGAGCTCGCCGCGCGCGAGATCTTCGTGTTCACCCCCAAGGGCGACGTGGTGACGCTGCCGGTCGGCGGCACCCCGGTGGACTTCGCCTACGCCGTGCACACCGAGGTCGGGCACCGGTGCATCGGCGCGCGCGTCAACGGCAGGCTGGTCGCGCTGGAGCGCAAGCTCGAGAACGGCGACGTGGTCGAGATCTTCACGTCCAAGGCGGAGAGCGCGGGCCCGAGCCGGGACTGGCTGCAGTTCGCGCGCTCGCCCAAGGCCCGCGCGAAGATCCGCCAGTGGTTCGCCAAGGAGCGCCGCGACGAGGCGATCGAGGCGGGCAAGGACGCCATCACCAAGGAGATCCGCAAGGTCGGGCTGCCGATGCAGCGGCTGGTCTCCGCCGAGTCGATGGGTGCGCTGGCCGCCGAGCTGCGGCATCCCGACATCAGCTCGCTGTACGCGGCCGTCGGCGAGGGACACACCAGCGCCAAGCACGTGGTGCAGCGGCTGGTCGCGCTGATCGGCGGGGTCGAGGAGGCCGAGGAGGAACTGGCCGCCCGGTCCACGCCGTCCACGGTGACGCGCCGCCGCGGCTCCAACGACGTCGGCGTGATCGTCAAGGGCGCGAGCGACGTGTGGGCCAAGCTGGCGCGCTGCTGCACCCCGGTGCCGGGCGACGAGATCCTCGGGTTCGTCACCCGCGGCGGCGGCGTGAGCGTGCACCGCACCGACTGCACCAACGCCGAGGACCTGCGCAAACAGCCGGAGCGGCTGGTCGAGGTCGAGTGGGCGCCGTCGGAGAACTCGGTGTTCCTGGTGTCCATCCAGGTCGAGGCGCTGGACCGGCACCGGCTGCTCTCCGATGTCACGAAGGTGCTCGCCGACGAGAAGGTCAACATCCTGTCCGCGTCGGTCACCACGTCGCGGGACCGGGTCGCGGTCAGCCGGTTCGCGTTCGAGATGGGCGACCCCAAGCACCTCGGGCACGTGCTGAAGGTGGTGCGCGGCGTCGAGGGCGTCTACGACGTGTACCGCGTCACCTCCGCCTCCTAGCCGCGCCGGTTAGGGTCGTGCTCATGGTCGATGGGCTGGAGTTCGAGCGGCACGGCGAGATCGGGCAGTTGACGTTCGCGCGCCCGGAGAAGAAGAACGCGATCACGCACGGCATGTGGGCGGCGATCCCGGACATCGTGGCGGAGGTCGAGCGCGACCCCTCGCTCAAGGTGCTGGTGCTGACCGGTGCGGGCACGGACTTCTCGGCGGGTGCGGACATCAGCGAGTTCGGCAAGCTGCGGTCCTCGGCCGAGGGCGCGGCGGCCTACGACAAGGTGGTCGACAACGCCGTCCGCGCGCTGTCCGGGATGCGCAAACCCAGCATCGCCAAGATCCGCGGCAACTGCATCGGCGGCGGCTGCCAGATCTCGGTCGCCTGCGACTTCCGGTTCGCCGAGGCCGGGGCCCGCTTCGGCATCACGCCCGCGAAGCTCGGCATCGTCTACGGTTTTCTGTCCACCCGGCAGCTCGTGTCGCTGATCGGGCCCGCGCACGCCCGCTACTTCCTGCTCTCCGGCCTGTTGATCGACTCCACCCGCGCCAGGGAGATCGGGCTGCTCAACGACGCGTTCCCGGCCGAGACGTTCGAGCAGGAGGTCACCTCGTTCGCGCAGACGGTGTGCGCGCGCTCGCAGGCCTCGGTGCGGGGGATGAACCGGGTGATCGAGAAGATCGTCGCCGGCCAGCGGGACAGCGACGAGGAGTTCGACGCGATCTGGGCCGACGCGCTGCACGGCGAGGACTACGCGGAGGGCGTCGCGGCATTCCTGGAGCGCCGCACCCCGAAGTTCACCTATCACTGAGGCCGTCTCAGCGGCAGCTGGCTAGCTTGGCCGCATGACCGCTCTCCGCAGGGAAAACCTTGTGCGCGCACTGCTCGTGGTGCTGGGCGTGATCACGATGCTGCCGGCGCTCGCGCTGGCCGACGCCTCGGCGCTCGATGCGAGCTACGGCGTGACCGATCCGGAACCGATGACACTGGCGCTCCTACAGCACCGGGGCATGCTGCAACTGCTGCTCGGCGCGATGATCGTCTGGGCCGCGTTCCACCGGCCCGCGCGGCTGCCCGCGGCGGTCGCCGCGCTGCTGGGCAAGGGCACGTTCCTCGCCCTGACGCTGCCCGATCCCGCCCTGCGGGCCGATATTCCTTGGTACACGGTCGTTTTCGACCTGACCTGCATCGTTGTGCTGACCGCGGTGGCCGCGGCGGGACTGCGTTCGCGGCGGCTCGCGCCGGCCTGAGCTCAGGAGTCGATGGTCGCGCCGGTGAACTTGACCGGGGTCTTCGGTGCGCCGGTGCCGTCCTGCGCCTGGCTCTGCGCCGCGGACGCCGGGTCGACACCGTCGCGCGCCACCTTGTCCAGCACCTGCAGCCCGGCGTCCGAAATGGACCCGAACACGGTGTAGTCGGGGCTGAGCTGCGCGTCGCCGTAGACCATGAAGAACTGGCTGCCGCCGCTGTTGGGCTGCGAGGTCTTGGCCATCGCGAGGATGCCGCGGCCGTAGGTCAGCTGCGGGAAGTTCTCGTCCGGGATCGTGTAGCCGGGGCCGCCCATGCCGGTGCCCGTCGGGTCGCCGCACTGCAGCATCTGCAGGCCCTCGGTGCCGAGCCGGTGGCACGAGGTGTCGGTGTAGAAGTTCTGGTTGATCAGGCTGAGGAAGCTGTTCACCGTGCACGGCGCGAGCGCGCGGTCCAGGGTCAGCGGGATGTCGCCGGCGGTGGTCTTCAGCGTGACGTTGACGGTACCGGTGGAGGGCACGTTCTTCCCGTTCGGCGGCGTGGCCGTCTTGCCGGTCTGCTGCGTCGTGGAGGCCGGGTAGTCGCAGGTCGTGGGGTTGGGCAGCGGCGTCGGGCGGGCCGCCTCGGTGACCCGCTGCGTCGGGATCTGCACGCCGCTGCTCGGCGCCGTGCTCGGGTCGGCGGCGGTGTCCGTCGAGTCGCCGTCGAAGGTTGTGAAGAAGACGACCAGCCCGGCGACGACCACGACCGCGCCCACGGTGACGCCCACGCCGATGATCTTGCGCCGGCGCGCCCGCTCGGCACGGCGAACGAGCTGCCGTTCGAGTTTGCGCTTCGCCGCCTCACGACGCTGCTGGTTGGTCGCCACCTGCTACTCCAGAATCCACTCGACGTCACCGATCGGGTGGCGGCAGTCTATGGGGCCAGCCTGTGAGAAACCTGTAGAGGGCCGGTTAGGGTGGGCCCGCCGGACCAACGGGAGGTGGGTTTCGTGCTCGTCGTCGGGTTCGCGGCAGGCCCGTTCCGGACCAACTGCTACCTTCTGGCCGCAGGCACCGACCGCCGGTGCGTGGTCGTCGATCCCGGCCAGGATGCTCGCGAAGGAGTGCGGAAAGCGTTGCGGGAGCACGGTTTGACGCCCGAGGGGGTGCTCGCCACGCACGGTCACGCCGATCACGTCGCCACCGCGGGGGAGCTGGCGGCCGAGCACGGCGTGCCGGTCTGGATCCATCCCGGTGACGCCGAGTTGCTCGGCGCGCCCGCGCGTGATCTCGCCGACGGCGACACGCTGCGGCTGGCCGGCCTGGAGATCGACATCGTCCACACTCCGGGACACACCCCGGGTTCGGTGATCTTCCGGCTCGGCACCGACGAGGGCGGGCGTGTCGTGCTCAGCGGCGACACCCTGTTCGCGGGCTCGGTCGGCCGCGGCGATCAGCGCGTGCTCGCGGCGTCTCTGCGCGACAAGCTGATGACGCTGCCCGACGACACCGTGGTGCTGCCGGGGCACGGGCAGCCGACCACGATCGGCCGCGAGCGGCCCCTGGTCACCGGGGCGGCGGCGCGATGAGCGAGCCGAAACCCGAGCCCGAGCGGCTGCCGCTGCACCAGGAGGACCCGGCGCTGCGCCGCCGTCGCCTCATCTCGGGGCTGGTCGGGGTGGTGCTGTTCGGCGCCGCGTTCGGCGGGATCGCGGGCCTGATCGGCGGCCAGGTCGCGGGTCTGGTGGTGGCGGCCGTGGTCGCGCTGCCGCTGCTCTACGTCGTGCTGTACAACATCCGCCGCCGGCTCTGGCTGGAGGGCGACAAGGTGCTGGTGCGCACGTGGCGCACCCGGCCGGTCAGCATCACCGAGGCCAAGCGCATCGACCTGCTCGTCACCGACATCCGCGGCATGCGCACGGTCAGCCTGCTGCTCGGGTCCGGGGAACGCCGCAACGTCAAGATCGATCTCGCGGTGTACGCGGGCACCGGCGGGCGCGAGCTGGGCGTGCTGGCGCTGCGGCGGCTGGCGAACGCGCTGATGAACAACATCGAGGCCAACGGCATGGTGTTCTCGGAACTGCTGGTGGCGCAGCTGAAATCCGAGGCGCGCGGCGACGGGGCGCCCGACCGTCCGCTCTACCGGCTGGCGTCGGCGGCGCCCTCGGGCAAGCTCGCGCAGCGGTTCACTATGGACGCGGTGAGCCGCTTCGTGGCTCATCTCGACTAGGCACGCGGCCGTTCTCGGCGGGGCGCGCGCCCGTCATGCGGCGTTCGATCCCGGCCAGCTGCTCGCGGATCTGCTCGAGCTGGTAGACCACCTCGGGCAGTTCCTGCGCGGCGAACGTGGCCAGCCGCTCGATCTGCTTGACCGCGTCCCGCAGCTCGGCGAGCACCACGGTCAGCCGGGGCACGCCGCGCACCGCCCTCATCGTGGTGCGAGCGGCGCGGGACAGGCGACGTGACAGTCCGCAGTCCATCTCGAGGCCCCTCTCTGCTCGCTGCGGGCCTGTCTACCCCACCTCCGGGGTGATCACCACACCGGGTTCGCGGGCTGTGACCACTGATTACTGGTGTGACTCCTGAGGTTTCTCCTGGCTCGCGATGAGCGCGGCGAGGACCGTCGTCACGGGCACGGCGGCCACGATGCCGACGCTGCCCGCCAGTGTCCGCACGATCTCCTGCGCGACGTCCTGCGAGCCGAGGATCGCGCCGAGCCCGACGCCGGAGATCGAGGAGTAGAGCATCACCGGCAGCGCCGCGCCGGCGTAGGCCATGACGAGGGTGTTGACCGCCGAGCCGACATGATCGCGCCCGATCCGCAGGCCGGCGCCGTAGAGCTCGCGCCAGCCCAGCGTGGGATTCGCGCGGCGGCGTTCCCAGACGGCGCTGGTCTGGGTCACGGTCACGTCGTCGAGCACACCGAGCGCGCCGATCACGATCCCGGCCAGCAGCAGGCCGCGCGTGTCGATACCGTGGCCGAGCGAGCCGATGAGGGTGGAGGTGCTGTCGTCGAGCCCGGTGAGTGACGCGGCCGCGGAGAAGATCGCCGACAGCACGCCGATCAGGGCGAGGCTGACGATCGTGCCCAGCACCGCGACGGATGTTCGCGCGGACAACCCGTGGGTCAGGTACAGCGCGATGAACATGATCACCCCGGCGCCGACGATCGCCACCAGCAGCGGGTTCTGGCCGCCGAGGATCGCGGGCAGCACGAACAGGACGAGCACGACGAAGCTGAGCACCAGCGCGCCCAGTGCGGCCAGCCCCCGCCACCGCCCGAGGACGACGACGGCGATCGCGAACAGCCCCGCGAGCAGCGCGAGGGGGAGCCCGCGCTGGAAGTCGACCAGCTGGTAGGAACTGGGATCGCGGGCGTCGCCGCCGTTGTAGCTGAGCACGACGTCGTCGTTGACGGAGAAGCGGGGCGTGCTGGGCTCGATGGGCACGACGAGCTTGACGGTCGAGCCCGCCGCGGCACCGTCGGTCATCGCGACATCCACGGTGAGGCATGGTTTCTCGTCACCGCCGCTGTCGTCACCGACGTGTACCTGCCCTGGCGCGAGGCAGGGCCCGCTGACGGCGGTGGTGATGGTGCCGTGCACGGGGGTGCCGGACTGGTAGGTGCTGGCCGGTTTCGCGGTGCCCCACGGGTAGAGCACGAACGCGGCCACGACGGTGGCGAGCGCGAGCGGGCCGAGGATCCAGATCAGCAGCAGCCGCACCCGCCGTGAGGCCGGCGCCGCGGGGGTGTGGCCGTGGCCGTGGCCATGGGCGGTGCCTGGGCGGCGGGTGCCGGTGCGGTGGCCGTGGCCGGGTTCGCGGGCAGGGCTGGTGGTGCTGCCGGTGGCCGGGCCGGTGCGCTGGTCAGGGCCGGTTCCGGCGCCGTGGGCAGGGCCGGTCTCGTTGGTGCTGGTGCCGCTGCTGCCAGTGGCGCTGGTGCTGGTGGCGCTGGTGCTGGTGCTGGTGCCGCTGCTGCCAGTGGCGCTGGTGCTGGTGGCGCTGGTGCTGGTGGCGCTGGTGCTGGTGCTGGTGCCGCGGGTGCTGGTTCTGGTGCGGTGGTCGCCGGTTCCGGTGCGGGTTCCGTCGCCGGTCTCGACCGCCTGACGGCGTTTCCCGGAGTGGCCCGGCCGGGCCACTCCGCGTGCGGTGACCTCGCCAGTCTCGCTGGCCTGTGGCGCTGGCCGGGCCTCGGCGCGCCGCCGGGCGACTTCGGGTGGCGTGTTTGCTCCGGCCTCCGTCGGATCGCGGTCCGGCCGCTCCCGTCGCTCCCGCCGCGCGGGCCGCACAGTGGGCGCCTCGCGCCGCTCAGCGGGCGCCTGGCGCCGCGCGCTCGCGCCACGGGTCGCGTCCGCTGCGCGTGCGGGCCGCGTCGCGCCCGTCCCGAGCCCTGGGCCGTCCTGCCACCCGGGCCGGTCCGCGTCCCGTTCGGGGCCGAACCAGTCGTAGCCGTGGCCGCGGTCCTCGTCGGCCGTCGGCCAGGTGCCGGCCGGCCGTGAGTCGGGCGGCACGCGCCGGATCGGGCCGGTGTCGGCGTCGGCGAAGTCGGCAGGTGGCACCGAAACATCGTGCACAGCCGCCCCGGCCGCCGCGCGCCCGGGTCGGCGGCCAAGCGCCGGTCCGGCCCCCGCGCACCGCCCGGCCGGCCACCGCACGCCCCGGCCACCGCGCGCCCGGATCAGCGGTCGCGAAATTTCTTTCCCGAACTCGCGTAACGGCGGCCCGCCGCGGACGTCTTCGGTGTGACAGCCTCGCAAACAGGAGGATCGCCATGGCCCCGGACGTCGTGGAACAGCACCAGTTCGTGACCCTCAACGGGTGTGGCACGCCCGTGTTCTCCCGCTGGTCCTACGTGGCCCGCGATCCCTACGCGGTATCGCTGTCCTTTCGCGCCGAGCAGGGCGTCTGGATCGAGTGGGTGTTCTCCCGGGATCTGCTGATGCTCGGCCTCACCGAGCCTGCCGGCCTCGGCGACGTCCGCGTGCGGCCCGATCTGTCCCTTGAGGACGAGGTGTTCGTGCTCGAACTGGAGTCGCCGGACGGCTACGCGGTGGTCGAGATGCGCCGCGAGGACGTGGAGTCCTTCCTCGACGCGACGGACCGGGTTGTCCCGGTGGGCGCGGAGAGCGAGCAGGTCGACGTCGACGGGGTCATCGCGGCGATTATCGGGGTCTGAGTTCACCGGACGGCGAATCTCCGTTCACCCCGGCATGATCGACTGCTGCGTGCAGCAGAGCCGATCCAGGGGGCCACGATGAGGATCTTCCGCCGGTGCGCCGCGTTCGCCGCGGCACTGACCCTGCTGGTGGCCCCCGCGGCCGCCGCGGCCGGACCGGCCGTGAGCTACCGGTCCTTCACCGTGCAGACCGCGCACGGCCCGGCGGTGGTCTACCTCGTCACCGTGGACCTGCGGCACGCGCACCTGGGGCTCCTGCATCCCGCCGATGTCGCCGCACGCGCCACGGTGTCCGCGATGGCGACCGCCCAGCACGCGCGAGCCGGGGTGAACGGCGACTTCTTCAACATCAGCGAAACCCACGCCGGAATCCCGGCCACCGGTTCGTCGGTGGGGCCGGAGATCGCGGACGGGCACGACCTCAAGTTCGCCGTGCCGGATGGGCAGCGCTTCGGTCCCGGCATGCCGCCCGGTGCGACCACGAAGATCGTGTTCGGCACGGGGGAGGATGGCCGCGCCAGGGTGGCGAGCGTCGACCTGACCGGTGCGGTCCGCTCCACGAAGGGCACGTTCGACATCGAGGGGCTCAACCAGTACGCGCTGCCCGTCGACGGCATCGGCGTGTACACCCACGACTGGGGTGCGGTCTCGCGGGCGCGGGCCGCGTGCGGCACAGACACCAGCCGCGACGCGGCGTGCACCACCGAGACCGAAGAGGTCGTGGTGCGCGATGGCGTGGTGACCGCGGAGGCGGAAACGCCGGGCGCGGGCGACATCGCACCCGGCACGGTGGTGTTGCTGGGCCGGGAGAAAGGCGCGGACGAGCTGGAGGCGCTCGACCCCGGGGACCGGGTCGACGTGGCCGCCCGGCTGAAGGCCGCGAAGGTGCCTTCGTTGGAGTTCGCCGTCGGCGGGTTCCCGATTCTCGCGGGCGGTCAGCAGGTGTCCGGTCTGGACGCCACCACCCTCGCGCCGCGCACCGCGGCCGGCGCCAGCGCGGACGGGCGCACCGCCTACCTGTTCGCGGTGGACGGCCGGAGCCCGGCCAGCACGGGCATGAGCGTCACCGAGGTGGCCGAGCAGCTGCGGGCGGTGGGCGCGGCGTCCGCGGTGAACCTCGACGGCGGCGGCTCGACCACGCTCGCGTACGCGGACCCCGGCCAGGCCCTGACGGTGCGCAACACCCCCTCGGACGGCACCGAACGCGCGGTCGCCAACGGCATCGGCGTCTTCGGCCGCTAGTCGAAACGGACGAATGCGCGCAGGGTGCCCGGCCCGTGGTCGCGGATCTCGGTGTAGCCGAGGCTTTCGTAAAAGGCGCGCTGGGCCGGTTCGTCGTCGGTGAGCAGGACCTTCTGGCGGACGCCGGCATACCGCTCCAGCACCGCCGAGACCAGTGCCCGGCCGATCCCGGTGCGCTGCTCGGCCGGGTGCACAAGCACGTCCTGCAGGTAGCAGATCGTCGCGTCGTCGGACAGGGCGCGGGCGAGGCCGACCAGCGTGCCCCGGCGCCGGGCGACGACCACGTACGACGAGCCGGCGACGGCCTTGCCGAGCACGTCCGGCGCCGCGGTGTAGGCCGTCCAGCCCACGGCGCCGTACAGCGCGAGCAGATCCGGCAGCGGCACCTGCGTCACCGGCTCGATCACCACGTCCATGTGCCCGATCCTGGCTCAGCTCCGCGTGCCGAGGTACGCGGGGTCGGGCGCGGGGATCGGGATGTCCGGGCGGTTGCCCAGGATCTCGCTCATCGCACGGAAGTACGGGGGCGCCGCGACCGTGCCGCCGAACGCGCCGTTGCCGCAGTTCCCGAGATGCACCGGCGTGCCGGGGCAGATCGTCTGCGGATGCGAGCCGTCCGCGAACACCAGTGACGACACGGCATAGTCGTCGACGCCGCCGACGAAAGCGACCGATTCGCTGTTCTGCGTGGTACCGGTCTTGCCGATGTCCGCGTGGTGCCAGCCGGCGGCTCGGGCGGCCGCCGCCGAGGTGCCGCTCACCGTGTCCTGGCTCAGCCCTGCCTCCAGCGTGTTCGCGATCGCGGGGGAGACGGCCTGCTCGCACGCCTGCTGTTTGACCGGGACCGGCGCCCCGTACCGGTCGGTGACCGACAGGATGGGGTTCGGCGGGCACCACGTCCCGCCGCTCATCAGCGTCGCCGACACGTTCGCCATCTCCAGCGGGCTCACCGGGCTGTTGCCGAGCGTGAAGGAAAGCTTGTCCTGGAAGTACTGCGACTGCGGCTGGCTGTACTGCGTGTTGTCCGACGACGGATCCGGCGTGCTGCCCGCGTCGTTGGCCGCGAGCGACGTGCGCAGGCCCAGCCGCCGCGCCATGTCGAGCACGGCGGGCATGCCGACCTTCGACTCCAGGCCCACGAAAGCCACGTTCGGCGAGGTCGCCAGCCCCTCCTGCAACGTGATCGGGTTGGCGTAGTGCCCGTCGTTGTGCACGGTGTAACAACTGGTGTAGGCGTTGGCGTTGGGCGGGGTGAAACAGTCGCTGTCCGGGTTGGGCAACGGCGTGTTCAGGCCCGCCTTGCCGCTTTCCATCGCCGCGGCGGAGGTGAAGATCTTGAACGACGAGCCCGCGCCGAACACGTCGCTGACCCCGGAGACGATGTTCGTCGAGGTCTCACCCTGCTCGGGATCGGTGCCGTAGTTGCGGTTCGCGACCATCGCGAGCACCTCGTGCGTCGCCGAACCCGGGCGCACCACGGCAAAGGTGTTCGCGACACCGTCCTGTGTGGTTGGTACGTTCGCGTCCACGGCGTTCTTCACGGCCTGGCTCACGGCCGGGTCCATGGTCGTTTTGATGGTGTATCCGCCGGTTTCGAGCTGGTCCTCGGTGAAGCCGGCGGCCTCGAGGTAGCTTTCCGCGTACTGGCAGAAGAATCCGGCGTCCGGGGCCGCGCCCATGCAGGTGCTGGACGGGATGGCCGGGGCGTCGCCGACCACGCCGAGCGGCGTCGCCTTCGCGGCGGCGGCGCCGGCGGCGTCCAGCATCCGGTTCGTCACCATCGAGTCGATCACGACGTTGCGCCGCTGCAGTGCCTGATCGGGGTGTGTGTAAGGATTGTAGAGATTCGGGTTGTTCACCATGCCCGCGAGCAGCGCGGCCTGCGGCACGGTCAGTTTGTCCGGTGTGGTGTGGAAATAAGCCTGCGCGGCGGCGCCGATTCCGTACACGTTTCCGGAGAATTCCACCACGTTGAGGTATCCGGTGAGGATGTCCTCTTTGGACTCGGTCTGTCCGAGTTGGACCGCGATCTTCGCTTCGCGCAGTTTGCGGGCGATCGTGTCGGCGCGGTCGGCGTACTGCGCGGCCTTGTTCCCGCGGTCCACCACGTTGATCAGGTAGTTCTTGACGTACTGCTGGGTGATCGTCGACCCGCCCTGCGTGCTGCCGCCGGAACTGTCGTGCAGCGCGGCGCGCACCATGCCCTTGACGTCCACACCGCCCTCGGAGAAGAACCGGCGGTCCTCGATCGAGACGATCGCGGCCTTGGCGGCGTTGGAGATTCCGTTGTAGGTGACCGGAATCCGGTACTGGTCGAACAGCGTCGCGATCGGGTTGCCGTCCCGGTCGGTGACGGTGGTGACCAGCGGCTGCTCGCTGGAGGCGAGTGTCGCGGAGATTCCGTCGACCGCGTCACTGACCTGATTGGACAGCAGGCCCGCGCCGAGCGCGACGGGCGCGGCGACCCCCGCGACGAGCACTCCGGCAATGGCACAGTAAGTCAGAAATCTCGGCACCCCTCGCACTTCCGCCAGGTTAGTCATCGCCAGGTGAGACCGGCGTTGCGCTTTTCCCAAGGACCGGTAAAGAACCGCGTGTCATCGGGCAATGGCGCGCCGTTCGGTGACGCGCGCCGCGATGGCCTGCCCCACTTCCTTGATGGCGCGGCGGATCATGCTGCCGTACCCGTCGCCGGCGAGCGCGTCCTGGTGGCGCCGCGCCGCGTCGATGTGGGCGGCGGCCGCGGCGAAGGAGCCGAGGCGGCGCAGGTCGTCGGCGAGGTTGAGGTGCAGTGACGGGAAGAAACCGGCGACGCTGAGGCCGTCGTGGTGCAGCCGCAGCCTGCTGTCGGTGAGCGTCATGGCCGCGTCGAGCGCGCGCACGTTCCACACCAGTGATTCCGCCGCGTCGTCGTGAAGATCCGCCAGATAGTGCGCCAAAGTGCAGCGGTGCAACGGATCCCCGGCCGGGCCGATGCGCTCCCAGAGATTGGTGAGGGTCTGCCGGGCGCCGGCCTTGTCGCCGGCGTGGCCTTGTGCGACCGCGTCGGTGATGGCGGTCATCGTCGGATCGGTCATCGCGGGGATCCTTGCGGTGCGATGGGCATGACCACGGTGGTGAGATCGCCGTCGTCGGCGGAGCGCACGACGACCGGCCCGTCCGGGGTCGCGAGGTCGAGCATCACGTCGGGGCCGAGCGCGGTGGCGATCGCGGGATGCAGGACGGTGCCGGCGAACTCGATGCTCATCGCGGGTCCCGTGACGGCCGCCGCGAGCGGTGCGCCGGATACGGTCACCTCGTCGCCGGTCTCGAGCCGAACCCGGTCGCCGGAAAGCGTTTCCAGCCGCCGCAGCAACGCGTTCCTCGGCACGACCACCCGCGTCCGCGGGGCGGGCAGCGACGCCAGCACCTGCCGGTAGTCGGGAAACGGCTCGGCCAGCGTGCGGCACTCCCGCGCGTCCTCTGGTCCGGCGAGGTGCAGGACGCCGGGCCGCGGGCTCAGCCGGATCCGGTGCCGTCGCCCAGCCCACGGCAGTGCCAGCCGCAGATCGTCCGCGTCGACCGTGGCCGACCAGTCCTCCTCGGGCGGCTGGGCCGGCACCAGGCTGCGGGTCGCGAGCCAGTACCGGTCGGTGGCGGTGAGCACGACCCCGTCTGCCGACACCTCGACGCGCACCCCGTTGAGCACGGGCAGGTCCGGTTGTTCCGTGGTGCTCGCGGTCAGGATCTGCCCGACGGCGGCCGCGAACACCGAGCCGCCGACGCACACCGACGGCCGCGCCGGCGGCACGGCCAGCCACGCCTTCACCGCGGCGGCCGTTTCGCGCGCCCGCCGTGCGCGGTCGGCGAGCCCGGCGACGTGCTCGTCGATGAGCCTGGCCGCGTCCTCGGCGTCGGACGCCAGTACCGCGGTGATGCGCTCGAGCGGCATCCCGGTCTCACGCAGCCGCCGGATCGCCACCGCCCGGCCGGTCTGTTCCGGCGCGTAGTAACGGTAGCCGGAGGTCTCGTCGACGCTGACGGGAGTCAGCAGCCCGGAATCGTCGTAGAAGCGCAGCGCGCTCGCGGTCAGCCCGCTCGCGCGGGCGAACGCGCCGATGGTCAGCAGCCTGGGGTTGGTCACCCGCTCATCTTCGGGCTTCAGCCAACTCGAAGGTCAAGCCCCGCCAGTTCGTCCCGCAGTGCCGCCGGGCCGAACGCCGCGAACGCCCACAGTGCGCTCAGCGTGCGCATCCCGTCCTTGCGCGCGAGTTCGGGCGGCGGCGGGTACTCGACGGTGACGCCGCGCGCGGCGAAGGGCGCCTCGTCCAGATACTTCGCGCCGCCCCGGCCGCACAGGTAGGTGTGCGCGCCGACGGCGCGGGTCAGATCGGCCAGCCGCGGGGAGCGCTGCGAGCTGGCGGACAGGCTGCTGCTGCGGACGACCTCGCCGCGCCAGCCGAGCCGGGCCAGCATCGCGCGCGTCGACACCTCGGCCACGTTCACCAGCAGGTCCGCCAGCTCCAGTTCGGCCAGCACCTCGTCCACGATGCCGGCCGTGCCCGTCCAGTGCGGCGCGCGGCCGTAGTACTGGCGCACCAGCCGCTCCACGCGCCGCCCGGTGCCGGCATCGGCGGGCCGGAGCTCGTTGATCAGGCTCGCCCGGCCACGCGGGCGGTGCACCGGAACGCTCAGCCAGCGCTGCGCCGCCGGATCGCTCAGTGGCGCCAGCCGCGCGCGGTGCTGGTAGTCGCGCGCGTTGAACTGGACGTCGTCGAGCACGACCCAGACATCGGCGCGAAAAATCTTCGCGAGGGTCGAGAGCCGGGGAAAGAAATTCGGTTGATGGACCGCGCAGGATCTCGGGTAGGTATCGGCCACGCGCGATATTCGATCACAGCATGCGGCTGGAGAATCCGGCGGCCACGAGTCGCTGATACGCGGCGTACACGGATGGGGGAATTTCTTGCGCTATCGCGAATCCCTGACCGGGATACTCGATGATCCGTTGGAGATCGCCGATCATCATGTCGATGAGTTCGGTGCCGTGCGCGCGCGTTTTCGCGTACTCGGCGAGTGACATCGGCACCGAGGAACACACGGGTTCGACCTCGGGCCACATTTTCCGGGTGGTGGCGAAGGCGCGCCGTTCCATGTACGGCATGGAAACGAGCATGAGGGTGCGCACCGGAATGCCCATTCGTTCGAGTAGTTCACGCGAAAGAATGATGTTTTCACCCGTATTAGTGGCGCGCGGTTCGACGAGGATCGCGGTGTCCGGCACGCCGAGTTCGAGTGCTCGCTCGCGGTAGTGCACGCCCTCGCCGCGCGGGAAGGTGACGAACGTCTCGCGGCTGTTGGCGCCGCTGAACACCACGACGGGAAACAGGCGGCGCCGGTACAACGCGGCGGCGTGCGCGGCCACGCCGAGATCGTTGCAGCCGAGCGCGATCGCGGCGTCACATTTGCGGAGCCGGTGGCCGAGCCGGTGATAACGCCAGATGATTTCGGCGTCGGCCCACTTACGGTCGATCAGTTCTTTCCGCATTTCTCGTGCTTCACGCCTGCCGCACGAACGCCGACCGGATTCCCTCGATACTGCGCAACTGGTGGAACAGGCGGTATTCGGTGGAAACCTTCGCGCAACGGTCCAGAATCGTCATCCCGGTCTCGGCCGTGACCCGGTCGGAGAGCAGGATGTGGGCGTGCGCGGTGCTGAGCCGCACTTTCTGCAACGGGGTGTCGTTCACGCGATGGCTCAACGCGATGTCGATGGCCTGATTGGCCGCGGTCAGATTTCCCGCACCGCGATGGGCGAGCGCCAGTTTCTGATGCGCGATCGACCAGTCCGCCGGTTCGTCCATCGTCTCGAAATCGTGAATCGCCGGCACGATGTGGCGGGTCGCGGATTCGTTGAGACCGCGTTTGCTCAACGCCGTGCCGACCCACAGCCGCGCCTGCGCGCGATCGTGCCGGCTGAGCCGCTCGTCCGTGGTGAGCGATTCGTACTGGCGCGCCGCGGACTCCAGCCTGCCCGCCATCTCGTCCAGCACGACCAGTTTCAGCTCCAGCTGCGCGACCCGGCGCGGGGTGCCCAGCTCCGCGAACACGCGCAGCGCCTTACGGTAGTTCTGCTGCGCGGACATCGGCCCCTGGATGACGCCCTGGTCCTGCTGCACCTCGCCGAGCAGGCGCAGTGAGCGGGCGTAGAGGTGCATGCCGCGGGTGTCGTTGCTGTTGGGCTCGAAGCGCGCCAGCCAGCGGTCGAGCAGGCTGCGGGCGAGCGGGAACTCCTGGCGGCCGAGGCAGGCCATCGTGCGGTCGAGGTCGTCGGCCCACGCCTCGTAGTCGCAGTCCGCCCGCTCGGCCGGCCTCGGCTGCTCGCCGGTCTGGCGCAGCAGCAGGTCGAACCGGCGCCGGGCGTCGGGTTCGGCGCGGGCGAGCGCCGTGTCCAGGATCGCCTGCGTGTCCGGGCGGGGGACGGTCGAGGTGCCGCCGGACTCCCATTTCGCCACCGTGCGGGCGGCGACGCCGAGGTAGGCCGCGAAGCCGCGGACCGACAGGCGCAGCGCGTGCCGGAGCAACCGCGCCTCCCGCCCACTCCAGTGATGGGCGGTGGCGGCGACCTGGTTGACGTCCGCGGGAGCCACCCGATGAGGTTAACCTGCCCGGTGGCCGAAAAGTACACCGTAAGTGCAACGACAGTTCGTTTCCGTGACGATTTCCATCGTTCAGCCTAGAAGCAGGCACTCGTCGCCGGGCTGACTCCTTTGTCCCGGGCCGATCCCGGCCACGGGTGCCGTTCCATTCTTGAGGTGATCGTCAGCACCTCAGTGCGGGATGCCCTCGACCGGGGCCGCCGGGGTGCCGAGTGTCGGGCGGGTGATCTCCTCGACCTGCTTCTGCGCGCGGGCCGGGTCCTCGACCCAGGTGCGGTAGAAGTCGAACGGGCACTCGGCCACGCCCTTGTCACCGTCGCCGGAATGCAGCACGCCCGGGTAGCCGCGGTGCAGCAGCTTGAACAGGTGGTTCTGCGACTGCCAGTTCGCCCGCGCGTCCCGGATCAGCGGCAGCGACAGCTCGGCGTACTGCACCCCGTTCTCCTCGGTGCCGCACTCACCGAGCGTGCGCCCGTCGAAGCCGACGATCGCCGAGTGGCCGAAATACGAGTACACCCCGTCGAAACCGCTCGCGTTGGCGACCGCGACATAGGTGTTGTTCATCCAGGCCATCGCCTTCGCGACGAGAATCTGCTGCTCCTTCGCCGGATACATGTAACCCTGGCACCGCACCACCAGCTCCGCGCCCGCCATCGTGCAGTCGCGCCAGATCTCCGGATAGTTCCCGTCATCGCAGACGATCAGGCTCAGCTTGATCCCCTTGGGACCCTCGCTGACATACGTCCGGTCCCCGGGATACCAGCCCTCGATCGGCGCCCACGGCAGGATCTTGCGGTACTTCTGCACGATCTCGCCGCGGTCGTTTATCAGCACGAGCGTGTTGTACGGCTGTTTTCGCGGATGGTCCTCGTGCCGTTCCCCGGTCAGCGAGAACACGCCCCACACGCCGGCGTCCCGGCACGCCCGCGCGAAGATCTCCGTTTCCGGGCCCGGAATCGTGGCCGCGGTGTCGAACATCTCCTGCCGGTCGTACATGATGCCGTGCGCCGAGTACTCGGGGAACACGATGAGGTCCAGCCCGGGCAGCCCGGTTTTGATACCCCGCACCATGTCCGCGATGTGCTCGCAGTTGGCCAGCACCTCGGCGGTCGTGTGCAGCCGTGGCATCCGGTAGTTCACCACCGCCACGCCGACGGAATCCTCGCTCGAACTGATGTCTCCGTGCCGCATGGGTCACCGTCCTCGTCCGACAGGCATACCGAGGTCGACCGGTTTCTTGCAGGCGTCGTGGCACTGGCTTTCCAGGCTGCAGCACAGCGAGCAGACCGCGCCGGAATGGAACGGGCACGACACGATGTCGGGCCGTTCGAACGTTTCCCCGCATACCGTGCAGTCCGAGGTCGCGGCCGACAGCTCGCCGTCGACGAACAACGGCTGCTCCTGCTCGTCCGCGCGGGCGATGTAGTACTTGCCCTTCGTCACGACGGCCAGGACCGGCGACAGCACGAACGCCAGCACGATCGCGATGAACGGGGAGAACGCCTGCGCCGTCTCGCCGAACACGCCGAAGAACGCCAGGATGGACACGATCGACGCGACGATCATCGAGCCGAACCCGACCGGGTTGAAGTTGTACAGATGCGCCCGCTTGAACTCGATGTAGGACGGGCTGAGCTTGAGCGGTTTGTTGATGACCAGATCGGCGGTGACGGCGCCGATCCACGCGATGGCCACGTTGGAGTAGAAGCCCAGTACCGAGTTGAGGAACCCGAACACGCCGAACTCCATGAGCGCCAGCGCGATCCCGACGTTGAGGAAGATCCACACGACCCGGCCGGGGTGTTTGTGCAGCACCCGCGAGAAGAAGTTCGACCAGGACAGCGAACCGGAGTACGCGTTGGTGACGTTGATCTTGACCTGGGACAGGACCACGAAGAACGTGGCGATCGTGAGCGCCAGCCAGGACGGCATGAATGTCCTGAACCCGGCGAGGAACTGCTCGATCGGCTCACCGGCCTTGACGAGCCCGATGTCGCTGGCCACGTAGAACGCCAGGAAGGCGCCGCCGAGTTGTTTGAAGGCACCGAGAATCACCCAGCCGGGCCCCGCCGCGAGCACGGCCGTCCACCAGCGCTTCGAGTTCCGCGGCGTCTTCTCCGGCATGAACCGCAGGTAGTCGACCTGCTCACCGATCTGCGCGATGAGCGAGAGCGCGACACCCGCGCCGAGGCCGACGCCGAGCAGGCTGATCGAGGAGCCGGTGGTGGAATTGCCGGCGAAGGACGTCCATTCGGCGTACTTGCCGGGATCGATGAACGCGATCGACACGAACGGCGCGAACATCAGCACCAGCCAGACCGGTTGCGTCCACACCTGCAGTTTCGACAGCGCCGTCATACCGAAGATCACCAGCGGGATGATCACCAGTGACGCGATGAGATAGCCCACGGGCAGCGGGATGTGCAGGCCGAGTTCGAAGGCCTGCGCCATGATCGAGCCCTCGAGCGCGAAGAAGATGAACGTGAAGCTCGCGTAGATCAGCGACGTCAGTGTCGAGCCGAGATACCCGAAACCGGCGCCGCGGGTGAGCAGGTCCATGTCGATCGCGTAGCGCGCGGAATAGTAGGAGATCGGCACGCCGGTGGTGAAGATGACCGCCGCGGCGATCAGGATCGCGGTGACCGCGCTGCCGAACCCGTGCGTGATCGCGATCGAGCCGCCGATCGCGAAATCGGCGAGATAGGCGATGCCGCCGAGCGCGGTCGTGGCCACGACGTAGGGCGTCCACCTGCGGAAGGACTTCGGCGCGTACCGCAGCGAATAGTCCTCCAGGGTGCTGTTCTGCGTCCATTTGTTGTACCTGCGCCTGGTCGGGCTGCCGGCACCTGGTTCGGTCGCGCCGCGGGTGTCGAGTACTTCGGACATCGGGAAACCTCGCCGTGTGGTGGGGGAACGCGAATCGGCCGAAAACGCGGAAGTACTTTCCTGGGAAATTAAATTAGCGCGACCGGAAGTGTCAACGCGATGAATGTTAAAGCTGTGTGACGACGGTGAAATCCAGTGCGTCGGCCTCGGCGAGGTAGATGCGCTGCGCGACGTGCCCGCCCCGTACCCGCAGGTGCCCGCGCGGGCCTTGGTAGGACACGGAATCCGCCACCCGGGCGATGTCGCGGGTGTCCATCGACGTGGCGCGCGAGATCAGGGCGGCGAGCAGCAGCACGCCCTCGTAGCACGATTCGCCGAGGTTGCCCGCCGCGGGTGCGGTGATGCCGTAGCGGCGCGCGAATCGTCCCGCGAAGTCCAGATTCTCTTGCGTGACAAGGTTTTCGAAGTAGCCGGAGGACGCGTAGAGCCGCCGGGTGCCCTCGGCGCCGCTCGCCAGCAGCATGTTCTCGTCCATCAGGGTGGTCAGCCGCAGGCAGTCGCGATCGAACCCGGCCTCGGCGAACGCGCGGTTGAACCGCACCGCGTCGTTGCCGACCAGCAGCATGAGCACGGCGTCCGGTTCGTGGCGCGCGAGCTGCCGCAGCACCGGGCGGAAATCCTCGGTGCCAAGCGGCACATAGGTTTCCGACTCGATGCGGCAGCCCAGTACGCGCGCGTAGTGCCGGGCGTGTTGCGCGGTGCGGTGCGGCCACACGTAGTCGTTGCCCACGACGCACCAGCGGCGTGCACCGAACTCGCGGGCCAGCACGCCCATTCCGGGCAACAGCTGTGCGGCCGGGGTCTCACCGGTGACGTACACGCCGGGCGTGCGTTCGCCGCCCTCGTACAGCGCGGTGTAGACGTAGGGCACGCGGCCCGCGATGCGCGGCACGAGTGCCTGGCGTACGGCGGAGGTGTGCCAGCCGGTGACGGCGTGGATCGCGCCGGCCGAGACGAGCGCGTCGACCTCGGCGGCCACCGCGGCCGGGGGAGCGCCACCGTCGACCGGCACCAGCGTCAGCTCCCGGCCGAGTACCCCGCCGGTGGCGTTGATCTCCTCGACGGCGAGCTGCGCGCACAGCTCGCACGAGGGTCCGAACACGCCGCCGGGACCGCGCAAGGGAAACACGAGACCGACCGCGAGCGGCGTCCCGACCACATGCGCCTCCGAGCTGGCTATCTTGGTAACCAGGCAACCTAGACCGGATAGGAGCGGCAGGCAATGCGCGGACGTCGGTCGGATCGCGGGCTCACGTATCTGGTCAGCCAGGCCGAGCACCGGCTGAGCGCGCGGCTGCGGGCCGCGCTGGAGCCGGAGAACTGCTCGATCGAGGAATGGCGGGTGCTGGAACTGCTGTCCGACGGGGACGGTCACACGATGAGCGAACTCGCCGAGCACGCGCTGCTGCTCGCGCCGACGCTGACGAAGCTGATCGACAGGCTCGTCTCGGACAATCTCGTGTACCGCCGCGCCGATGCCGAGGACCGGCGGCGGGTGCGGGCCTACCTGACCCCGCGCGGGACCGCGCGTTTCCAGTCACTGCGGCGGCTTGTCACCGAATGCGAGGCCGGGGTCGGTGACGCGCGCGCCGAACTGACGGAGTTGCTGGCGGAACTGGTGGACACACTGGACGGGCGCCGTTCAGTGAGCCAGCGCTAGGAAAAGCGACCCCGCTGCGAGTGCGAGGTAGCCGCCAGGGGCCGCGAGGGTGCCGATCGCGCCCGCGCGCACATGGGTCGCGATCGCGCCGAGGAAGAACACCACGAGCCCGGCCGCCGCGGCGATCCCGAGCGGTTCGATGCCGAGCAGTCCCGTCGCGAGTCCCGCCGCGCCCGCGATCTTGAGCGTGCCCAGCGCGGGCAGCCAGGACCGGGGCACGTCGACGGCGGCGGACGTCGCGAGCACGAACCGGGCCGGCACGAGATCGGCGACGCCGATGACGGCGTTGGCCGCGATGGTGACGATCGTGATGGTCAGGTAGGCAGCGTTCATACCTGGTCGACGGGTGCGGACGGCGTGAGGTGACACCGCGGGCTCGGCCGCCATGCCGGTGACGGCCGTGCCCTCGATCGCCCTGCCGTTGACGCCGCCCCTTGACCCACCGTGCCCGGCCACCCTAGAGTCAGACGTAGGACGTCCTACGTCCACGGTGTTCCACTGTGGACAGAACCGGAGTTGCCGCCTCATGACGAAGTTCGCGGGCATCATCCCGCCGCTGTGCACGCCATTCCGCCCGGACTTCACCGTGGACACCGGCTCCCTGCGGCGGCACGTCGGCGCGCAGCTGGACGCCGGTGTGCACGGGGTCTTCGTGCTCGGCTCCAGCGGGGAGGCCGCCTTCCTGCCCGACGCACAGCGGCGCGAGGTGCTCGAGACGACCGTCGCGACCGTCGCCGGGCGGGTACCGGTGCTCGCGGGCTGCGTCGACATGACCACGTTGCGGGTTGCCGAGCACATCAGAACAGCGGAGGCGGCGGGCGCGGACGCCGTCGTGGTGACCGCGCCCTACTACACGCGCACCCATCCCGCTGAGGTCGAGCGGCACTTCCGGTTGCTGCGTGAGGGAACCGAACTGCCGATCTTCGCCTACGACATCCCGGTCGCGGTGCACACCAAACTCGACGCCGGCGTCGTGCTGCGGCTGGCCGCGGACGGTGTGCTCGCTGGGCTCAAGGACTCCAGCGGCGACGAGGCGAACTTCCGCGACATCGTGCTGGCTAAGCGGGAACGCGGGCTGGGCTCCTTCGCCGTGCTCACCGGATCGGAACTGATGGTGGACGCGGCACTGGCACTGGGCGCCGATGGTGCCGTGCCGGGGCTCGGCAACGTCGATCCCGCCGGATATGTGGCACTGTACGAGTACGCGCTGGCCGGAAACCACGAAGCCGCGCGGCGCGAGCAGGAGCGGCTTTTCCGGCTGTTCGCCATCACCGATGTCGTACCGCCGGAGCGGATGGGCCGTGGTTCTGCCGCGCTCGGTGCTTTCAAGGCGGCGCTCAAGATGCGTGGCGTCATCGGCAACGCGGTCACGGCGCCGCCGCAGCTGCCGCTCAACGCCACCGAACTCGCGCTCGTCGAGCGGAAACTGCGGGAAGCCTGCCTGCTCTGACGTGCCTGCCATGATCGTCTAAAGTGGACGATCATGGCGCCGTCGGCGGATCGCGGCGTCCGGGCTTACCATGGAGTCGTGACCGGAACCACCGCGACGGCACCCCCGCGTAACGCTTTCCGCGAGCAACAGTGGCGCGAGGCCCACGAGCGCTACCTGGACTGCGCGCGCGAGGTGTTCGGCAGCCTCGGCTACCACGCGGCGACGGTGGCCGACATCGTCGCCGCTGCCAACGGCAGCCGCGCCACGTTCTACGCGCATTTCCGCGACAAGGCCGATATCGCGGCCGCCTTGTTTGAGCGCGTCCTGCCCGCCGGCGCCGCGATGTACCGGCGGGTCACGGAGTTCCCCGAACTGAACCGCGAGCACGTGCGCACCTGGCTGGACGAGCACGTGCTGCCGTTCTGGGCCACCTACGGCGTCGAGATCGAACTCATCAACCACGCGATGGCCGCGGATCCCGGTGTCGCGGCGCGGCACTACCAGTGGGGCATGGAGGCGGTGCGGCAGCTGCGGCCGTATCTCGCGCACTGGACCGGGGAACACGAGCAGGCCGGGCTGACCCGCGCGCTGCTTCTGGTGCTGCAGCTGGAACGGCTGTGCTACCACTGGCTTGTCCGCGGCGTCGAGCACGAACGCGAGATGGTGCTGGACATCCTCGCCGATCTGTGGGTCCGCGAACTGGGGGTGCTGCGGGAAGGCCCGCGCGCGTGATCGTGCTCGACGGCGGCCTCGCCACCGAACTCGAGGCGCGGGGGCACGATCTGTCCGGCGAGCTGTGGTCCGCGCGGCTGCTCGCCGACGATCCGGACGCGATCGTCGCGGCGCACGAGGCGTTCTTCCGTGCCGGTGCCCAGATCGCGACCACCGCGAGCTATCAGGCGAGCTTCGCCGGATTCGCCGCGGGCGGATTCGACGCGGACGCGACCGCCGGGCTGTTGCGCAGAAGTGTCGCGCTGGCACGGGAAGCGGCCTCGCGAGCAGGTGGGCAGCGCTGGGTCGCCGCGTCACTCGGGCCCTATGGCGCGGCGCTGGCGGACGGCTCCGAATACCGTGGCCGGTATGGGCTGAGCGTCGCGGAACTGACCGCGTTCCACCGTGCCCGTGCCGAGATACTGGCGAGCGCGAAGCCGGATCTACTGGCGCTGGAGACGGTGCCGGACGTGGACGAGGCCGTCGCGATGCTCGCCGCGATCGACGGCCTTGGCGTGCGGGCGTGGTTGTCCTACACGATCTCCGGCGACCGCACCCGCGCCGGGCAGCCCCTCGACGAGGCCTTCGCCGTCGCTCGCGGTAACGAGCACATCGTCGCGGTCGGCGTCAACTGCTGCGATCCCGCCGATGCCGCGCGCGCGATCGGGCTCGCCAGGAAGATCAGCGGCAAGCCGGTGATCGCGTATCCCAACAGCGGCGAGGACTGGGATGCGGCCGGTCGCCGCTGGACAGGGGAGTCCCGCTGGGATCCGGCCATGCTCGCGGGCGCCTTCTACGCCGGTGGTTGCTGCCGGGTTCGCCCCGCCGACATAGCGACACTGGCCGCCACTCACGCAGCGTCACCGTAGATCCGCCGGAAGTTCGCCGTTTTCCCTCGATCAGTCGGTAAACGAACATCGATGTAACCGCCGCGCCATACCGCGGTTGATCGCAGTAGAATCGCTGACCTGCGTGGCCGAAGATCGGTCACCGGTCAGTGGGACCCGGCAGGAGGAGGCGTAGCTGCGGTGGCATCGCCTATCGAAGCACCTGGTTACGACAGTGCCACGCACCCGAGTATCGCCCGGGTCAACGACTACTGGCTCGAGGGTTTCCACCACACCCGGTCGGACAAGGAATACGCCGAGCACATCGAGCTGTGCGCGCCGCACATCCCGTACCTGGTGCGCGCCTCCCGGCAGCTGACCGGTCGCATGGTGCGCTACCTCATCGACAACGGCGTCCGGCAGTTCGTCGATCTGGGCTCGGGAATCCCGACGAAGCGACACGTGCACGAGGTCGCGCAGGAGGCTGACCCGGCGTGCACGGTCGTCTACGTCGACCTCGATCCCAGCGTCGTGGCCGACGGCAAGGACACGCTCGCCGGCAACGAGCGCGTGAGCTACCTCGCCGCGGACATCCGCGACCCGGAATCGGTACTCGGTGCGGGGGAACTGACGGGGCTGATCGATCTGAGCGAGCCGGTCGGCCTGCTCGCGATCGAGACGCTGCTCTACATCGCCGACGCCGACCAGCCTGCGTCGCTGATCCGGTCCTATGTCGACCGGCTCGCGCCCGGCAGCTACCTCGGCATGACGCACTGCGCGGAGAACGCGGAGCTGCGCACCGGACTGGAGATCTTCAGCCGTATGTTCGGCGAGCCGCCGAACGTCGCGCTGCGCGGCCGCGACGAGTTCGAGGGATTCTTCGCCGGACTGGACATCGTCGAGCCCGGCGTGGTCCCGGTGACGCTGTGGAACCCGCTCACCGAGGACGACGTGGGCCGCAACGCGCACCTCGCGCACATGTTCGCGGGCATGGGCCGCAAACCCTAGGAAACCACCGGTACCACCGTGATCAGCACGTCGCCGAGGGTCGCCACCGGCATGGCGCGGCGGAGCATGCTCGTGGCGTGCGGCGGGTTTCCGCGCGCCGTCGCGGGAAGCTGAGCCACCGTGATGCCCAGGAACACCACATGTGCGGCCAGGCCCAGCGCCGCCCAGCCGGGACCGTAACGCCGGTACAGCCCGCAGCCCAGCAACGCCAGCCCCGCCACGAGCAGACCGCAGGCGGCGAGATGGGTGCGCAGCAGGCCGTGGCGCACGGTCGGCGTCGCGATTCCGCTCGCCGTGTCGGCCGCGTGATCCGGAAGCGCCCACCACACCGTGCGTGCCACCGACAGCACCGCGACACCGCCGAAGATCAGCCACACCGCCCCGCCGAAGCCGGCCGAGATGGCTGTGTAGCCCACCAGGCAGGGAAAACCGGCCGACGCGACGCCGAACGCGACCGAACCCGCGAACCCGCGCCGCTTGAGCCGCGCCGGCTCGACGTTGTACAGCAGCTGCGCCAGCACGATCAGCGCGGCCCAGACCAGGGGCTGCCACCGGCCCCAGCGCACGCCGATCACCAGCAACGCCAGCACCCCGGCGAGCAGCTCGGCGGCAGCCCAGTCCAGCGCGCGCGAGCGCCCGAACCGTCCCGCGGCCGCCGCCAGGTACCCCTTGTCCGCATGCTGGGAATCCGTGGCGTGGTCGACGGCGACGTTCAGGGCGAGCGGGGCGACGATCAGCAGGAAACCGGCCACGGCCGCGAGAATTGCGGGAGCGGTGAGTAACCGGGTCGCGTCATCGGTCGCGAAAAGCGTTCCCCAGACGGCGTAGCACACATAATTGACCGGCAACGGGAATTGCACCCGGTGAATGACGACGATATCGCGCCACACCGGCCGGTTCGCTAATCCCGGCATTTCAGTACCCACATGCGCAGTTTCGGCGACGGCGCCATCGCGTGCCCGCGCAGCCGCGGCACCCCGGCGCCCGGGTTGACGCACACCAGCTCCCGGCGGCGCAGCATCGCCGCCACGATCATCCGCACCTCGACCTGCCCGAGCTGGCTGCCCAGGCAGTGCCGGACGCCGCCGCCGAACGGGAAAAACCGGTTCGGGGGCACGCGTTCGCCGAGAAACCTGCCGGCGTCGAACCGGTAGGGCTCGGGAAACGACTCCGCCCGGTGATGCGCGAGGTAGATGCTCGGCGTCACCACCGTGCCCGCCTCGGCGGTGCCGACCGGGCATTCCGTTGTCAGCACCCGGTTTCCGGCCGCGGGCACCGGCGGTGTGATGCGCAGTGTCTCCTGCACCACGGCCTGCAGCAGGGGAACCTCCTCGGCCGGGAAGCCGTCGGAGGCGTCCACTTCGGCGACCACCCGCGCGCGCAGCGAATCGTCCTGACCGAGCCAGAACAACGCCCACGCCGCCGTGGACGCGGTGGTCTCGTGCCCGGCGAACAGCAACGACACCAGCTGGTCGCGCAGCTCGCCGTCGTCGATTCCGGCGAACGGGCTGTCCGGGCCGAGGAGCTGACCGGCCAGTGTCGAGGGATTCTCCCGCGCAGCCGTGCGCGCCGCGCTGACCAGACCGCGTTCCAGTTCCGCACCGGGCAGCGGCAGATTTCCCTTGACATAACGGTAAGCGAGCGTCCGCGGCCGCGAGCCGAGCGCGCGGTCCATCCACTTGGCGAACGGTTCGAGGATCTTCTCGTCGGCCTGGCCGAAGACGATGCGCGCCATGATGCGCAACGCGATCGCGCGGGTCCAGTCCGCCAGGCGCAGGTCCGCACCGGCGGGCAGTGCGTCGATCGCCTCGTGCACGGTCGCGCCGATCATATCGCGGTAGCCGGCGAGACGACGGCCGCGCAAGGGTGCGCCGAGCACCCGGCGGTAGGCCGTGTGCCGCTCACCTTCCTGCCACAGCAGGGATCGCGGGCCCATCAGCGGCCGGAACGATCTGCTGCCGGGATGGCCGAGACCCTGGTCCGCGCGGAACAGTGTCTCGATGGCATCGGGATGCCAGACCAGCAGCCGGCGTTGCGGACTCGGCCGAAGTTGCAGCACTGCCTCGGCAAGCTGCGCGCGGGAGTCCAGAAAAGGCAGCGTGCGCAGGGCGAACTGGAGCTCCGTCCGGTTCATCACGCCGTCCGCTGCGACTGGGCGGCACGCGCCCGCGCGACGAGCGCCGACACGCGGGGGCTGGTGCCCGCCAGGTGCAGCGCGGCGATCGTCTCGGCGCGCACGATCCTCGCCGGGGTGTAGAGATCCTTGTCGTGCCACAGCGGCGGACACGGCTTGCCCCCGGCGTCGCGCAGGTACGCGCAACCGCGTGCGGCCGCCTCCTCGGCCGCGGGATCCCCGGCGCGCAGCAGAATCTGCACGGCGTACGCGGTTTCCTCCACCGTGCCCGCCCAGCGGCCCCACGAGCCCTCCGCGCGTTGCGTGCCGAGCACCCAGCGCACCGCTTTCCGCGCCGCCGCAGAGCTTTCCGCGCAGTGCGAGAGCGCCGTGAAGCAGCACACCGTCGCGTAGTACGGCGAGGCGTGCCATTTGTCGGTCCAGCTGCCGTCGTCGTGCTGCTGTGCGGAAAGCCAGTGCGACAGCTCGCGCATCGCCTTGTCCTCACGGCGCCCGGTACCGGGCTGGGCCGCGAATGCCTGCAGCACATGGGCGTTCGTGGTGACCGAGGGAGTGCGCTCATCGGGATAGGTGCTGAAATGCACGCCGGTGCGGTACTGCCACAACGGCTCGAGTGGTTGTGGCGCACCGAGATTGGCCAGCGCGTGCAATGCGGTGGCGGTGTCGTCCGCGTCCGCGGGCAGCCCGGCCCCGCCGGGTGCGCCGGAGGCACGGAACGCCGCGCACAGTCCGTGCACGACGCTCGCGGGAACCGGGACCGGCAGACCCACATCGGTGAACGTGGCGATGATCCAGGCGCGTTCGAACACGTCGAGTGGCGCGGCGACCGGCACCGGGCCGCCGTGCCGTTGCTGAAGTTCGCGCAGGAAGCGGATTCCCGGGGCGTCGTGGTCGTCGGTGATGCGGCGACCGAACCAGGCCGCGGTGGCGGCGGGGGAGCAGCCCACGCCGAACTCGTCCGGCGTCAGGAAGCCCGCGCCGCGTGCCGCGGCGCCGAGCATTTCCAGTGAGTGGCCCAGTTTCTCCGGTAGCGCGTGCCCGGCCGCTGCCGCTTCCCGCAGCGCGCCAAGCAGTTCCGGACAGCAACCCGGCGGGCAGTGCAGCCTTTCCCCGTTACCCCAGGAATCCAGTCCTGGCAACGGGTTTGTCTCGAGCGCGGCGAGCCGGGTGTTGATCTCCCCGATCAGCCACGGCACGAGCAGCTCGACCGCGACCGTGTCCGGCAGCGTGACCTCCTTGTCCGGAGCCAGTTTCGCGAAGAGTGCACGTAGCCCGCGGCGCGCGGCGCCGGCTACGTGCGGTGCGCGCGTGCGGGCCAGTTCGGCCAGCAGTGCTTCGGTGGCGCTCAATGTCGGCAGCAGGCTGTAACCGCCGGGCCCGCCCCAGTCTCCGGCGGCACTCTGCCGGCTCAGCAGGAAGCGAATTCTGCCGTCGTGACCCGCCAATGCGGGCGCGATCGTGACCAGTCTCGCCGTTTCGTAGACGGAGGGGGAGAAATCGCCGCAGGGGTCGGCGGCCATCTCCGTGACGAGTCGCCGGCCGAGGTTCGCCAGATTCATTTTCCGTGCCTCCCGGGAATATGCGCGAAGGCACCGCCGCGAAACCGCGGCCGCCAGTGCGGGGGAGATACCCAAAGTATCATCGTGCCGGGAAAACGAGAGGGGGTTTCCTTCTTCCGGCCCAGCGGTTTGCTGCGGACGGGCGCGGGAGAACGAGCCGGTCGTCGCGGGATGGATCCGCCGACCCGTTACGTTCATCCTTACAGGCAGTACTCGCTACACCAGGAGGCAGAGTGTTCGACCCGGAGGAACTCTATGAAGTGGACTCCGAGCTTCCCGAGCTCGGTGGGGCGGTGCTGCTGCACCAGCTCGACGGGTTCATGGACGCCGGGACGGCAGGCAAGGCGGTCACCGAGCACCTGATCACGCGCCTGGACAGCCGGATCGTGGCCCGTTTCGACCTCGACCGGCTCATCGACTACCGCGCGCGCAGGCCCACCATGACCTTCGCCGCGGATCACTGGGAGAGCTTCGAGGCGCCGGAACTGGTGGTGCGCCTGTTCCACGACGAGGCCGGCGTCCCGTTCCTGCTGCTGTCCGGACCGGAGCCGGATCACGAGTGGGAGCGTTACGCCACCGCGGTCCGCGCGCTCGTGGAGCGGTGGGGCGTGCGGATGGTGGTGTCGTTCCACGGCATCCCGATGGGCGCGCCGCACACCCGGCCGCTGGGCGTGACCGCGCATTCGACGCGCACCGAGCTGATCGGCGACTACACCCCGGTGCTGAACCGGCTCCAGGTGCCGGGCAGCGCGGCGGCGCTCGTGGAGCTGCGGCTGGGCGAGTCGGGGCACGACGCGCTGGGGTTCGCCGCGCACGTGCCGCACTACCTGGCGCAGTCGCGGTATCCGGCGGCCGCGTTGACGCTGCTCGGGTCGATCACCCGGGTCGCCGGGCTGTCGGTGCCGGACGAGGGGCTGGTCGAGGCGGCGCGCGCGACCGACGCGGAGATCGAGCGTCAGGTGGCGGAGTCGGCGGAGGTCGCCGACGTGGTGCGGGCGCTGGAGCAACAGTACGACACCTTCGTCGAGGCGATGGACAAGAAGAACCTGCTCGCCGACGAAGCGCGGATGCCCACCGCCGAGGAACTGGGCGCCGAGTTCGAGCGTTTCCTCGCCGAACAGCAGGGCCACAACGACTGAGCCGCCCGGGGCTCAGCGGGGCCCGGCGAGGATCGCGCTGACCGGCACCGCGGGCGGGGTCGGCGCAGGGCTCCCGGCCACCGCGTCGACGATCGGGTCGCGCTCATCGCCTCGTCTCGTACCGGGTCAGGACCACGCCGCCGGGAAACGTCCTGGTCTCCACCAGATCGAGGTTCACCCAGCTGTCCAGTGCCGTGAAGAACGGGGTACCGCCGCCGATCAGGACCGGGTAGGTGGCCAGTGCGTACTCGTCGATCAGCCCGGCCCGCATGGCCGCCGCGGCGAGCGTCGCACCGGCGATCTCCATCGGGCCGCCGTCCTCGGCCTTGAGCCGGGTGATCTCGGCGACGGCGTCGCCGGTGACCAGGCGGCTGTTCCAGCCGACCGCGCCGAGCGTCGAGGAGAACACCACCTTCGGCGTGTCCCGCCAGTTCCGCGCGAACGCGATCTCCGCGGCGGTGGCACCGGGTCGCTGGTCGGCGGTGGGCCAGTGGGCGCTCATCGTCTCCCAGAGCCTGCGTCCGTACAGCGACATGCTGGTGGCCCGTTCCTGGTCGAGCCACCACTGGAACAGCTCCTCGCTCGGCACGCTCCAGCCGATCTCCTGGTCGAGGGACGGGTGCGCGGGGTCGCCCGGCGCGGCGATGTAGCCGTCCAGGGTCACGTTCATGCCGTAGATCAGCTTCCGCATGGCGCCGGCCTTCCGTCGTCGGGGTCCCAGGCTTACAGACCGCGGCGGCGCGGGGAAGTCATCGGCGCATGGGCAGCGGTAGCCGGACCGCCGGGGCAAGGGGGCCGCGTCCGGATTCACCCGGAACGACTGCAGCATGAGGGCCGCGAAGCGGCGGGACGCCGCCACCCGTGTCCCGGGTGAGCCGGCCAGGAGGCCCTCGTTGGCCATGATCGTCAGGACGATGTCCTCCGGCACGATGTCCGTCCGGAGCTCGCCGGCCTCCTTCGCGCGGCGCATGAGTTCGAGCAACAGCCGCATGGTGTGGCGGCGGTCGGCGGAGAGGTCGGTGGCGCGGGTGAGCAGCGTGCGGAAGCCCGCGTCCCGTGCGTTCGCCTCGGTGAGTTTCTCGATCACGTGGCGGAATCCGTGCCACGGGTCGGCCGCCGCGAGCCCCTCCTCGACGATCTCCGAGCACATCGCCAGCTGCGCGGAGAAGGCCTCGGCGAACAGCGCCTGCTTGGTCGGGAAGCGGCGGTAGACGGTCGCGACGGCGACCTCGGCGCGCCGGGCGATCTCCCGGACCGGCACGTCGAAACCCTCGCGCACGAACGCGACCCGGGCGGCCGCGAGGATGCGCCGGCGGTTGTCGCCGGCGTCGGAGCGCAGCTTCTGCGTCACTTGTGCCGTCACGCCTCTCAGTTTAGCTAACCGGAAGCGGCGTTCCGTTACGTTCGGTGGCATGAGAGCACTCCAGTTTTCCCAGTACGGACCGCCCAGCGTGCTGGAGGTCGCCGAAATCGAGGAACCGCACGCCGGGCCGGGCGAGATCCGCATCGCGACCCGTGCCTCCGGTGTGTCGGCGGGGGAAGTGCTGATCCGCTCCGGGGCGATGCGGGATGCGGTTCCGGTGACGTTCCCGTGGCGCACCGGCGTCGAGGCCGCCGGTGTGGTGGACGAGATCGGCGCGGGCGTCACCGGGGTCGCCGTCGGTGACGAGGTGTTCGGCATGAGCCCGACGACCACGCGCTCGGCCAACGCCGATCACGTGGTGCTCATCGTGTGGGCGCGTAAACCGGCCGCGTGGAGCTGGCCGGAAGCCGGCGGTGCGGCGGGCGGCGTCGAGACGTCGGTGCGGGTGCTCGACCGGCTCGGGGTCAAGGCCGGGCACACTGTGCTGGTACAAGGCGCGGCGGGCAGTGTGGGCACGGTCGCCGTGCAGCTCGCGGCCGCCAGGGGCGCCACGGTGATCGGTACGGCGAGCGAGCGCAACCACGAGTTCCTGCGTTCGCTCGGGGCGTCGCCGACGACCTACGGCGACGGGCTGGCCGAGCGCGTCCGGGCGCTGGCACCCGGCGGGGTGGACGCGGTGTTCGACTGCGCGGGCGGTGCGCTGCCCGAGCTGATCGCCGTCGCGGGCGACGCCGCACGCGTGGTGACGATCGCCGACCTCACCGCGGCGGCGCACGACGTGCACATGTCACACGGCGCCCCGTCGGACGAAACCGGCGAGGTGGTCGGCGCGGCGGCCGACCCACTCGCGGTGCACGGTTTCGACCTCGCCGCCGGCCTCGCCGAGCAGGGCCGGCTGCGGATCCCGCTGGCGGCGGAGTTCCCGCTCGCCGACGCCGCGGCGGCACACGAACTGAGCGAAAGCCGGCACGCGCGGGGAAAGATCGTGCTGGTGCACTGACCGTTCAGGACAAGCCCTGGCGCAGCGCGGTGACGCGGTCCGCGGCGGCGGTGAAATCGGCCTGGTTCAGCTGCCCCGAGTTCAGCGCGTTCGTCAGCGCGTCCGCGGCCTCGTCGCCCTGCGCGGGGTCCTGGGCGGAGCAGAGGATGAGGTCCATACCCGCCGCCGCGGCGCCCACCGCGCGCTCGCCCGTGGTGCCGGACAGGGCCTTCGCTTCGAGCGCGTCGGTGACGGTCACGCCGGTGAAGCCCAGGCGGCCACGCAGTTCCTGGCGGACCACAGTGGACGACAGGCCCGCCGGGTTGGCCGCGTCCAGTGCCGGGTACTTCGCCCAGGACAGCATCACGAGCTTGACCCCGGCCGAAATCGCCGCGCCGTAGGGAGCTTCGTCGACATCGCGCAGCGTCTGCAGCGGCACGTCCAACGTGACCGGCTGGGTGTCGGTGTTCTCGCCGGCCGCACCGGAACCCAGACCGGGGAAGTGCTTGGCCGTCGCGGCGACACCGGTGCGCTGCTGTGCGTCGATGAACGCCGGGCCGAGCTGCGCGACGACCGCCGGATCGCTGCTGTAGGACCGGCCGTAGGAGTCCATCAGATCGCCCGGCGTCCGGTACACGTCGAGCACCGGCGCGAGGTTGACGTTCATCCCCGCACCGCCGAGGTTCTGGCCGGCGCCCGTTCCGGTCTGGGTCGCCGTGGCGACCGGATCCGCGGACTCGCCGACCTGCTTCGCCGACAGGGCGGGCTCGCCCGGCAACCGCCGCACCTGCCCGCCCTCCTGGTCGGTCATCAGCAGCAGCGGCGCCCGCACCGGGCTGTCCGCGTTGGCGTCCTTCAGCTGCTGGATCACCCCGGCGATCTGGCCGGTGCCGGAGATGTTGTCCTTGAAGAAGATGACCCCGGCGGCCTCGCCGGCCCGGATCCGGTCGAACAGGCTCTGCGGCGGCGTCAGCCCGGAATAGGAGTAGATGACGCGTTCACCGGCGAGCTGCCGCGGCGTCGGCGTGGCCTCGGCCGAGGCGGCCGCGACGGTCAGCGCGGCGCCCGCGATCACCGCGGCGGCGACGGCGGCCCAGCGTGCGAGCTTTCCCATAGGTGACAACCCCCAAGCGTCGGCGGCCTCACCCTACTAGCGCGCGGCGGCAGGCGAAACCGCTAGGTCCGGACCAATCCTGAGCAGGCGGTCCGGCTCCCAGCGCGGCGTGCATTCGGGTGTTCCGGTGCGGGCGAAGGAAATCCACGCGCGCCGCAGTTCGCGCCCGAGCCGGTCCAGCGCGTCCCAGCTGGACGTGCCCAGCATCGGCGCGCCCGTCCACGCGTCCTGATCACCCAGCAGGAACGGCAGTTCGATGCAGTGACAGGCGCCGAAATCCGTGCCCTCGGCGGTCCAGTCGAAGCGGTAGGTGAACACGCGTGACCCGGCCGCGGCGAGCGCTTTCGCGAACCGCATGGACGGTGCCCCGAACACGAACCGCGTGATCCCGGATTTCGCCGCGCCGAGCCCGCGCCGGAGCACCGGCACGCGTTCCAGCGGCGCGATGCCCGGTTTGCCGTTGAGGAACGTGTTCATCTCCGAACGCGTGGTCCCGATGATCACGTCGACCCCGGAGCGGGCCGCTTGCGGAAGCCATGCGCGTGCCGGCGGCAACGGCGCGACCCCGGCGGTCGGACAGAAGGGCGGCACGGAGTACAGCCCGCCGGGGCCGGCGGCCCGCACGATCGCCTCCTGCTGTGCGGCGAGGATCCGCTCGACGGACGCGGTGCGCGGATCCTCGCGCAACGCGGCGGTGAAGTACCGTGCGATGCGCGCCGCCGTCGCGGGCGAGGCCAGGCCAAGGCCCAGCGGCGCGCTCTGCAGGATCGCCCGCCGGAACAACCCCCGCGCCGCCGGCATCGCCATCAGGCACGCGATCGAATGCGCGCCCGCGGACTGCCCGAACACGGTGACCTCGTCCGGATCGCCGCCGAACGCCGCGATGTTCTCGCGCACCCAGCGCAGCGCGGCGAGCTGGTCCAGCAGCCCGAGATTGCCCGGGGAGACGCCGTCGAGGCGCAGGTAGCCGAGCGCGCCGAGCCGGTAGTTGATCGTCACGACCACGACGTCGCCCTCGGCCGCCAGCCGGCGCGCGTCGTAGATGTCCATCGAGCCGGAACCGGTCGTGTAGGCGCCGCCGTGAATCCACACCATGACCGGCCGCCTGCCCCCGGTAGAGGGCGTCACGACGGACAGGTTCAGGCAGTCCTCGTCCTGCAGCAGCGGTCGTTTCAGCTCGCCCATCACGGCGCCGGCCCTCGGCGGCGGCTGGGGAGCGGCCGGGCCGTGGCCGGTCGCGTTCCGGACACCGGTCCACGATCCGGGCGGTTCCGGCGGCCCGAACCGGGCGGCGCGGGCGAAAGGCACGCCGCGGAACGCCGTCAGCCCCTCGCCGAGGGACTCGCCCTCCAGCTCACCGTCGCCGATTCTCAGCACACACCCAACATTACTGGTGGGCGATGAGGTTGACGCCGCGCAGCCACCGGACCACGCTGGCAGGCGGACAGGGAGGTGGGGTTCCCCGATGACCACGATCGAGTCCGAGGTGCGGGACGGCGGCAAGCTGGACTACTCCGCGGGTTTCGGCAACGAACACCACAGCGAGGCGGTTCCCGGAGCGCTGCCGGTGGGCCGCAACTCACCGCAGCGCGCGCCGCTGGGGCTCTACGCCGAACAGCACAGCGCCACGGCGTTCACCGAGCCGCGTGCGCGCAACCGGCGCAGCTGGGTCTACCGCATCCGCCCGTCGGCGGCACACTGCGAGTTCCGGCCGCTGCACGACGGGAACCTGCGCAGCGCGCCGGTCGAGGACGGGGTCGCCGATCCGAACCGGCTGCGCTGGAGCGCCCCGCCGCTGCCCGGCACGCCCATTGATTTCGTGGACGGCCTGTTCACCGTGGGCGCCAACGGAAACGTGCTGCAGCGCACCGGGATCGGCATCCACTGGTACCTCGCGACGAAGTCCATGACCGACCGCTACTTCGCCGACGCGGACGGAGAGTTGCTGATCGTCCCGCAACAAGGTGGCCTGCTGCTCCACACGGAGTACGGGCGGCTACGCGTGCAGCCGGGGGAGATCGCGGTGATCGGCCGCGGCGTGCGGTTCCGCGTCGACCTGCTGGGCGGCGCCGCCCGCGGGTACGTCTGCGAGAACTACGGGCAGCCGTTCACGCTTCCCGAACTGGGCCCGATCGGCGCCAACGGACTGGCCAGTCCCCGCGATTTCCTTTACCCCGTCGCGGCTTTCGAAGATCGTGACGCCACCGTGCAGGTGGTGCAGAAGTTCGGCGGGCGGCTGTGGGCGGCCGACTACGACCATTCACCGCTGGATGTCGTGGCGTGGCACGGTAATCACGCCGCCTACAAGTACGACACCGCGCGGTTCGCCGTCATGGGCACGGTGAGCTTCGACCATCCGGACCCGTCGATCTACACGGTGCTGACCTCGCCGAGCGACACACCGGGCCAGGCCAACGCCGACTTCGTGATCTTCGCGCCGCGCTGGCTG